>Ga0209810_1000143_pt1 | contig 214182 bp, 217 predicted proteins | sample Coa_R1_7_FD_187159 | JGI IMG/M metagenome (GOLD analysis project Ga0209810, IMG submission 187159) | Surface soil microbial communities from Centralia Pennsylvania, which are recovering from an underground coalmine fire - Coalmine... | ecosystem: Environmental > Terrestrial > Soil >...
CATCCGCAACGGCGGGCAGACTGACTCACGCATCCGGGCCTCCCAAACGAGGTTGGTCTTGGTCGACCACAAGCCTCGCCGGAGGCCCGGACGCAATCAGCCGTCTCGAAGGTGTGTAGTCAATCCATCTAGGGCGGATACGCTCTCGTCGTGCTTCGCCGCCTGCTGGTCCTCGCGGTAACGCTCGCCGCGACGTTCGTCGTGCTCGGGCTCGTCTTCGCCGGCTCGCCGACGACGATCGCGCGCGGCGTGATGATCGACGGCATCGACGTCGGCGGGCTGCACGCGAAGGATGCGCTGGCGCTCCTCCAGCAGCGTTCCGACGCGGTCGCGAACTCGCCTGTCGTCTTCACGGCCGGGGGCCGGCGGTATCCGATCAGGCCGGTCGAGCTCGGCGTCCAGCCGGACTGGAAGGACGCCGTCGCGGCCGCGCAGCGCCAGGGCGACGGCTTCGGGCCGCTGCGCGGATTCAAGCGCCTCGACGTGCAGGTCTTCGGCGCGGACGTGACGCCGCCGACCACGGTTCTCCGGGGCGCGCTCGGATACAAGGTGTCGTTGATCGCAAGGGACGTCGACCGTCACGCACGGAACGCGGCGATCGTGCGCCGCGGCCTGAACGTCTTCGTGGTGCCCGCCCGACCCGGGCGCGTGCTCGACCGCACAGCCGCCGAGCGCACGATCGTCCGCGAGCTCGCCGCGCTCGGCCGGGCGCCGGAAGCCGTCGGGCTCCCGTTCCGCCTGGAGCAGCCGCGCGTCGGCGCAGCGTCGCTCGCGCACACCGCCCAGCAGGCGCGGATCGTTCTGTCCGGGCCGGTGCGCCTCGAGCTCGGCCCGACGCGCTGGATCGTCTCGCGCTCGAAGCTCGCGCACCTGCTGCAACTCCCGAGCGGCGGCGAGACGCGGCTTCGGATCGGAGGCCCGGCGGCCGACGAGTGGCTCCTGAAGCTCGGCGACCGAGTGCGGAAGCCGGCGCAGGACGCATCGTTCGTGGTCGTCGGCGACCGGGTGCACGTCGTTCCCGCGCGGCCGGGAATCCGCCTCGACGGCGTCGCGACGACGCGGGCGCTGCTCCGTGCGGCGCTGTACCGCCGGCCGGCGCTGCGGGTCGTCCGGCTCCCCGTCGAGCAGCAGCAGCCGAAGCTCACGACCGTGGCTGCGCATGCGATGCACATCGGCCACCTCGTCGCGAGCTACACGACCGATTACGGCGGCATTCCGAACCGCATCCACAACGTGCAGCTCGTGGCTCACCTGATCGACAACAAGCTGATCGCACCCGGCGCGACGTTCTCGTTCAACAAGACGACGGGCGAGCGCAACGCGGCGAAGGGCTTTCTCGAGGCGCCGGTGATCGTGAACGGCGAGCTGACCACCGGTCTCGGCGGCGGCGTCTGCCAGGTCTCGACGACCGTCTTCAACGCCGCCTTCGTCGCAGGACTGAGGATCACCGAGCGCACGAACCATGCCCTCTACATCAGCCACTACCCGCAGGGTCGCGACGCGACGGTCGACTATCCCGACGTCGACCTCGAGTTCGTGAACGACACGAGCAACTGGCTCCTCCTGCGCACGTTCGTCGGTCCCGCCACGCTCACGGTCGGGCTGTACGGCACGCCGACGCATCGGCGCGTGACGAGCACGACCAGCCCACTCGTCGTCCGCGGCGCGCCGCCGGTGCAGAAGACGGTCGATCCGTCCCTGCGACCGGGCGAGGTGGTCGTCGACGACCCCGGCGTTCCGGCGATGTCGACGAGCGTGACGCGCGACGTCTACACCGCCGGCGGAAAGCTCCTGCACCACGACACCTGGTACTCGTACTACCGCGCCTCGCCGAAGATCGAGCGCGTCGGGCCGCCGGCGAAGAAACGGAAACCGAAGCCGGCGAAGCAGTCGACGACGGCTACGACGTCTACGACAACGACGCCGTCGCCGACGACGATTCGGCCGTCCGGATAGCGTCCGCGAGCCAGCCGGGCACGCGGGTCGGTCGAAGCGTGCCGGCGTCGACGCACGCGTGCGTCGTATATCCGTCTGCGACGAGTGTTCCGTCGTCGCGCACGATCGAGTATTCGTAGCGGAAGCGCGCGCCGCGCACGTCGAGACAGCGCGCGTGTACATGCAGGACGTCGTCGAACCGCGCCGGTACGACGTAGCGCGAGTACGACTCGAGCACGACCGCTTCGATGCCGTGGTCGCGGAGCGCCTGATACCCGCCGGCGTACGCCCGGAGATGCTCGACACGCGCCACCTCGAACCAGACGAGGTATGCCGTGTTGTGCGCAACGCCCTGCGCGTCGGTGTCGGCGAAGCGAACCCGCACGGATGTCGAAAACGTATAGCCGTCCACGAAGGCCGCAGTTTACGGTGGAGCAGTGACCGTCGAACGTCTCGCCGACCTGCTGCGACGCCGGCGACCTTGCGTCGTCCTCACCGGCGCCGGGATCAGCACCGAGTCCGGCATCCCCGACTTTCGCTCGGGCGCAGGCATCTGGAGGCAGTTCGATCCGGTCGAAGTGGCGACGATCGATGCGTTTCTCGCCGACCCGCGAAAGGTCTGGGAGTTCTACGCGCTCCGGCTCGACGTCGTCGGGAACGCTCAGCCGAACGACGGACACCGCGCGCTCGCCGACCTCGAGCGGCGAGGCTGGGTCCACGCGGTGGTCACCCAGAACATCGACATGCTCCACAGCCGTGCCGGCTCGGAGAACGTCGTCGAGGTGCACGGCTCGATCCGCACCTCGAGCTGTCTCGACTGCGGCACGGTCGTTCCGCTCGCCCGGGTGGTCGAGCTGCTGCCGGTGCCGCATTGCCCGAGCTGCGGCCGCGTGCTCAAGCCGGACGTCGTCATGTTCGGCGAGCTCCTCCCGGAGGCTGCGATGACGCGGGCAACCGAGCTCGTCGCCGGTGCAGGAGTCCTGCTCGTCGTCGGCTCGTCGCTCGAGGTCTATCCCGTCGCTGCGCTGCCGCTCGACGCGCTCGCCGCCGGCGCGGCGCTCGCGATCGTCAACCGCGGCGCGACGCAGTTCGACCGGCGCGCCGAGATCACGATCGACGGCGCCGCCGGCGAGACGCTACGCGCGCTCGCGCACGCGCTACCCGAGAGACCGTAGCGACGCGGCGAAGATCGCCTCGCGGAATCGGCCCTTCACCGGATTCGTCGCGAGCGCGAACACCGGCACGACGCGGCTGCCGGCGAAGGACGTGGCGAAGTAGTCGCCGACCATGCGTCCGCCCTCTGCGCGCGCGAGCCAGCTCGTGGAGAACGGCTGCGCGTCGAGGCGCTGCGGCGGGCTCCACGTCTTGCCCGCGTCCCGCGACTGCGTCACCGCGATCCCGAGCAGACAGGGTGCCTTCGAGCACGTTCCGTAGTAGTGCGCGTAGACCACTGCGAGGTGGCCGGCGTGCGCCGGGTCGGCGGAGAGACCGGGGATGAACGCGTCGGTGCCCGACGTGATCCGCGTCGGCGCCGTCCACGTCATGCCGTCCGCCGACGTCGAGAGCACGAGGTCGTTCTGCGAGCAGCTTGCCCGGAAGCGGCAGTCGGCCCACGTCGCGTAGAGCATGCCGCTCGAATCTGCCGTGACCGAAGGCAGCGAGATCGCACGCATCGGCGAATTGTCGGCCGACCGCAGATCCGAGACCGTGTAGCGGACGAAGGACTGGCCCCCGTCGGTCGACCGAAGCGCGACCATGGCTCCCGACAGCGCCTGCTCGTTCTGGTAGTCGCCCGCGACGACGACGAGCGTGCCGTTCGGCTGCACGACGGGCTGTGTCCCGACGAGGATGCCCGCGGCGGTGGTCGGCGCCGACCACGTCCGGCCGCCGTCGTTCGAGTACTGGCTGACCGTCGAGTTCGCCTCGTCGTCCGTGTACTCGAGATAGCAGCGACCGTGGAACGGGCTCGCCGCGCCGTTGTCGCAGACGATCCAGTCCTTGTCGAGCACGGCGCCGTCCGCCGCGTCGATCGGCACCGACCAGTGGTCGCCGTCGGTCGAGCGTGCGACGTAGATGTGCGTGAACGAGCGCTCCACTCCCAGCGCGCTCACGAGCCACACGCCCTGCGCAGCGTCCCATGCGACGGCCGGATCGGAGACGCCGACCTCCGGCCCGGGCGGGGTCGACTCCGGCGTCGTCGCGGGCAAGGTGCTGCGCGTCCACGTGCGGCCCGCGTCGTGCGAGACGGACGTCCCGATGTTCGCCGCCGCACCGCCGTCGCGGCGCCCGAGCTGAAATGCGGCGACAACGGTGTCGCCGTTCGACGCGCTGTCGGGCTCGACCGCCGTCTCGTGCTGGCTGTCGGAGTTCGTGTACGCATCCACCGACAGCCGTCGCGAGACGACCTCGCAATTGCCGGCGACCTTGTCCCCGAGATCGGCGCTGACGACGTCGAGACCGGCGCCGCAGTCGACACGGTCGACGCCTCCGAACGCGACCTGGATGAAGTCGTTGCCTGCGTGCGTCCTGATCCGGTCGGGCTTGATCGTGCCGACGATCGTCTCTGAACGCGCCCTTACGCCCGGCGCTGCCGCGGCTGCCGACGAGACGAAGACGAGGACGAGCGCGAGGGCGGTGGCGCGGCGCATACGAGCCGCCCACAGTACCCTCGCGTCGTGCGCGCGCACGACGTCGACGTGCTCGTGATCGGGAGCGGCTTCGGCGGGAGCGTGGCCGCGCTTCGCTTGACGGAGAAGGGATATCGCGTCGCGGTGCTCGAGGCGGGGCGCCGCTTTGCGCCCGGCGACTTCGCGCGGACGAACTGGAACCTCCGCAGATATCTGTTCGCGCCTCGACTCGGGCTGCGAGGCATTCAGCGGATCACGTGGCTCGACGACGTCGTCGTCCTTTCCGGTGCCGGCGTCGGCGGCGGCTCGCTCGTCTACGCCAACACGCTCTACGAGCCGCTCGACCCCTTCTTCGACGACCCCCAGTGGGCGGCGATCGCGCACTGGCGCGACGAGCTCGCACCGTATTTCGAGCGTGTGCGTTCGATGCTCGGCGCCACGGAGACGCCGTTCGAGACTCCGGCCGAGCGCATCGTCCGCGAGGTTTCGCTGGGAATGACGGGCGCAGACACGGTGCGGCCGACGACGGTCGCCGTCGACTTCGAGCGCTGTGTGCGCTGCGGCGGTTGCATGGTCGGGTGCCGCTACGGCGCGAAGAACACCCTCGACCGCACGTACCTGCGGCGAGCCGAAGAGCTTGGTGCCGCCGTGCGCTCCGAGCGCGAGGCGACGCACCTACGCCGGACCGGGCGCGGTTGGGAGGTCGCGACGCGGGCGCCCGGCGCGTGGCTGCGCACGCGGGCCGAGCTCTTCCGTGCCGACCAGGTCGTGCTCGCCGCCGGCGTGCTCGGCACGCTGAAGCTCCTGCTCCGGTCGGGAGTCGGCGGCCCGCACGTGGGCGAGCTCGTGCGCTCGAACTCCGAGGTGGTCGTCGGCGCAGGAGCCCGGAGCGGCGACGTCGACTACTCGGAGGGCATCGCGATCGGCTCCTCGTTCCACGTCGGCGCGGACACGCGCATCGAGCCTGTGCGGTACTCGAAGGGGTCGAACCTCCTCGGGCTCTCGTCCACGGTGCTCGTGGACGGAGGAGGACGCGTGCCGCGGGCGCTCCGCTGGCTCGCGATCCTGCTCCGTCATCCGGTGAACGCCGCGCGTGCGCACCGAGTCCGCGGCTGGTCGCAGCGGACGGTGGTCCTGCTCGTGATGCAGGCGCGCGACAACGCGATCCGCGTCCGGCTCGGCGGGCGCCGCCTACGGTCCGACCGCGGCGCGAAGCCGCCCGTTCCCGCCTGGCTGCCCGAGGCGAATGAGGCGGCGCGCCGCGCAGCTGCGGCCATGGGCGGCCTGCCGGGCTCGGCGCTGAACGAGGTGCTATTCAACCGCCCGTTCACCGCGCACATCCTCGGCGGCGCCGTGATCGGCGAGACGGCCGACGACGGCGTCCTGGACGGCTGGCAGCGCGTCTGGACGGAGCCGGGCCTCCATGTGCTCGACGGCGCGGCGGTGAGCGCGAACCTCGGGACGAACCCGGCGCTCACGATCGCGGCGCAGGCGGAGCGGGCCTGCTCGTTCTGGCCGCGCAAGGGCGAGCCGGACGTGCGGCCGCCGCTGGGCTCGCGCTACCGGCCGCTCGCTACGCCGCCGCGCGCCGCAGCGGGCGCTCGCTGAGCACCTGGGCGCAGGCGCGGCACACGGTGCGTTCGAGCTCGTACGGGATGCCGTCTCGCTGCGCCACGACGCGCACGCTCACAGCGCGATGGCGGTGTTTGAGGGAGCTCAAGCGGGAAGGCCCGGTCACTGCTACTCAATGTAGTAGGACGTGGGCCGGCTGAAATTGTCAGGAAGGGTGATGTTGCGAAACGGTGTGGTTGCCGTTGCGCTCGCGGCGATCTTCGCCTCGGGCGCGCTCGCCGGGACAGGCGCTCCTCGGAGAGCGCCGCAGTGCGTGCCCGGCACGCGCCCGCTCACGGGGTCGACGAAGGTCGCGTTCGCGGGCACCGCGGTCCGTCCGACACGTGTCCATGCGAGCCCGGGCGGCGCGGTGATCGCGCGCTTCGGCTTGAGGAATGCGAACGACGCCCCGACCGTCTTCGGGATCCTCGGCGAGCGGGTCGACGGACGCTGCCGGGTCTCGTGGCTCCACGTCGAGCTGCCGATGCGTCCGAACGAGGCGACCGGCTGGATCCGTGTCTCCGATGTCGCACGGCGTGCCGTCCACACCCGCATCACGGTCGATCTCTCACAGCTTCGCGTCCGCGTGTACCGCTTCGGAAGGCTCGTGCTGACGGCGCCTGCGGCGGTCGGATCGAGCGCTACCCCGACGCCGCTCGGCCGGTACTACGTCAACCAGCGGCTCGTGCCGTCCGACCCGAACGGCCCCTTCGGACCGGGAGCAGTCGGTCTCTCGGCCTTCTCGCCCGTGCTCACCGGCTGGACGCAGGGCGGGCCCGTGGCGATCCACGGCACGAACGAGCCGTGGTCGATCGGACATCGCGTCTCGAACGGCTGCATCCGCGTGCCGAATCCGCTGCTCCGCCGCCTGTTCCGGCTCGCGGTGACGGGCACGCCTGTTCTGATCACGCGCTAGGCACACGGCGCCCCGGCCGCGAGCGCCGGCACCGCGATTCGCGGTGCGTGCAGGTTTCGCTGTGAGAAGACGAGGAACGGGAAGTTGGCCGAGACCTCTGCCTGCTTGCCGTCGGCTCCCGGCAGCCGGCCGAGCAGATGGTCGAACGAGCGGTTCTCCATCATTACGAGGACGACGTGGTCGAGGCCCGAGCGGGACGGCGCCGGCAGGCGGGCCGGCGCGGCGGGCGCCGCACGGGCGAACGGCTGCGTCGCGAGGGCGGCTGCGGCGGCGGCGCCGAGAAAGCCGTGGCCTGTCAGGGGCCCGCGGAGGCCCCGGCATGTGGTCGAGCCTACGCGCACGCTATGGTCCCGACATGGCCCGTAGACCCGATCTCCTGAGCAGGCTCGCCGATCTGAGCGAGGAGGCGATGCAGCGCCTGACCGACGCGCCCGGCGCCGAGCGGCTGGTGGGCGTCCTGAACGCGACCCGTGACCGCGTCGACGAGCTGCAACGGCGCGTGCGCGGGCTCGAGGAGCTCGAGCAGCGGCTGGCCGCGCTCGAGCGGAAGGTCGACCGGCTCTCGAAGGGCGGCGCGGCCGCTTCCACGACCTCACGCACGCGCAAGACGACGTCGACGAAGAGCTCCGGCGGCACCCGCGCCAAGAAGGCCTAGGGTCACGCCGCCGAGCAGGTCGCTCGGCGTGTGCCAGCCGGCGAGCAGGAGCAGCGCGAGCGACGCGGCCAGCCAGAGCGCCGCGACGCCGCGCGAGCCGGGCCTCGGGCCTGCGAGCGCAATCGCGACGAGCGTCGCGCGAAGCGCGTGGCCGCTCGGAAAGGAGGAGTCGAACGGGACGATGTGGAGTGCGCCCTTGTAGAGCGCCGGGCGATCGAGAGTCTCCTTGCACAGGACCTCGACCGCGACGGCCGCGGCGAGCGCGATCCCGAGCGCGCGTGAGCGGAGCCCCACGAGCACGAGCGAGATGACTGCCGACGCCGGCAGGGTCACGACGTTCACCGCGACCGACCACGCGCTGCTCCAACGCACGTGGTAGAGCGGGACGACGTCGGCGAGCAGGCTCGTCTGGCCGTTGCGGAAGTGCGCTCCCGGCATCGCATGCTCGACCGCCCACTGATCGATCCCCGCGAACGAGCCCGCGGCCACGAGCCCTGCGAGCGCGGCGAACAGTCCGGCAAGCGCAAGCAACAGACTGTTACTTGCGCGGGTTCTCGCGCTACGCCGGGACACGGACACGGAGCGCCGCGGGAGCGATCTCGAAACGGGCGGGCGTCGTGCCGACCTGCTCGCCGTCGAGCTCGATCGGCAGGTGCTCCGGCGCGTCGACGGCGACGCTGTGCGATCGAAGCAGCTCGACCTTCGGATGCGCGAGATAGGTGCCCTTGTAGATCTTCGGCGCCGTCGTGACGAAGTCCCGCTTCGTCACGTCGCCGATCAGCACGACGTCGAAGAGCGCGTCGTCCGGCTTCGCTTCCGGCGCGAGCATCATCCCGCCGCCGTGCCAGCGTCCGTTCGCGACGATCACGTCGTGCATCCGCCCCTCCCGCTGCTCGTCGTCGAGCTGCACCGAGATCGTCGTGTTCTCCCACCCGAGGAAGACACGCGTGAGCGCGTAGAAGAAGGTCGCCTTCCCGCCGAGCGCCTTCGTCATCGCGTTCGCGCGCTGTGCGACGGCGGCGCTCATTCCGACGCTGCCGACGTTCGCGAGGTAGCGCTCGGCTCGCGCGCCGCTCCATTCGCGGTAGGCGACGCGGCCGAGGTCGATCGCACGCGTCCGGCCGGCGGCAGCAGTGCGAACTGCATCGTCGAAGCGGCTCGGGAGCCCGTACGTGCGACCGAAGTCCATCCCCGTGCCCAACGGGATCGTCGCGACCTCGGCGGTCCCGCCGGCCCGGACGACGCCGTTTGCCACCTCGTTCAGCGTGCCGTCGCCGCCGACGGCGACGACGAGCTCGGCGCCGTCCCGGATCGCGCGCTCCGTCAGCTCGACGAGATGGCCCGGCCGCTCGGAGAAGTACGTCTCGCCGTCGAGACCGAGCTGCGCAGCGCGGTGCGCGAGCTCCGGCCACCGCTTGCCCGTCGCACCGTTGCCGGACGCGGGGTTGACGAGGAAGGCGGCGCTAATCGTGCGTCGCGGTCACGGTCGCGAGCCCGACGCGCGTCATGCGGTCGACTGCCGCGCGCAGCTCGTCGTCGGAGATGCGCGTGAACTCGCCCTCGACGACGATGTCGCTGACGGTGAGGAGGCAACCCGCCTGCACCTTGCGCAGCGCGCCGAGCGTGAAGAGGACAGCCGCCTCCATCTCGACCGCGAGGATTCCGCGCGCCGACCACCGCTCGTACTGCTCGCCGTCCGGGTTGTAGAAGACGTCGCTCGACACGATCGGCCCGACGTGGATCGGCTGGCCGATCTCCTTCGCGGCGTGCACGGCACCGTGAACGAGCTCCCAGTCCGCCGTCGGGCAATGCGGCTCCTTCACGTACGTGTGAACCGTGCTGTCCTGCGGCACGGCGGTGAGCGCGACGATCATGTCTCCGAGCCGGTGATGCGGCTGCAGGCCGCCGCACGTCCCGACGCGCAGGAGCCGCTTGCAGCCCAGCATCACGAGCTCCTCGACGACGATCGCCGCGGACGGGCAGCCCATCCCCGTCGACTGCACCGAGACGTCTCTGCCCTCCCAGGTGCCGCGGAAGCCGAGCATGCCGCGCTCGGAGTTCGTCTGCCTGACGTTCTCGAGGTACGTCTCGGCGATGTACTTCGCGCGGAGCGGGTCGCCCGGCAGGAGAACCGCTTCGGCGTAGTCGCCTTGCTCGGCGCGGACGTGGATCGGCACGGCGCCACCCTATAGCCTCGCCGCATCGCCGACACACGTTCCGTCACCCCGACGCTCGAGCAGATCCTCGACTTCTGCGCGCAGGAGCCGATCGAGCGTGTGTTCCTCGAGGACATCGCGCGTCGCGGGCTGGGCCGCTTCTCCGCACTTGCCCGTGACGACGCGCTCGTCGCGCTCTGCCACATCGGTGCAAACGTGGTTCCCTCGGGAGACGATTGCGGCGCGTTCGCAGCCGCAACCTCGCGCGGACAGGCACGCATGATCATCGGCGAGGAGAGCGCCGTCGACGACCTCTGGTCGGAGGCCGCCGACGCGATGCCGCGTCCGCGCGACGACCGTCCGGGGCAGCCGGTCTACGTGTTGGAGGACGCGCCCGAGCCGGGCGAGACGGCCCTGCGCGCCGCGACGCTCGAGGATCTCGAGCTGCTCGTGCCGGCGTGCGCGGCGGCGCACCGGGAGGAGATCGGCATCGATCCGCTGCAGCGCGATCCCGAGGGCTTCCGCTGGCGCACGCGCGCGCAGATCGAAGACGGCCGCTCGTGGATCTGGGTCGAGGAGGGGCGGATCGCCTTCAAGGCGGAGGCGTCGGCGCGCACGCCGTCCGCGGTCCAGCTTCAGCAGGTCTGGGTCGACCCCGCGCTGCGAAACCGCGGGTATGCGCAGCGCGCGATGCGCGATCTGTGTCGCCTGCTGCTCGAGGACGTGCCGGCGGTGTGCCTCTTCGTGCGCCCGGAGAATGCGCCCGCGATTCGCGTGTACGAGGCGATCGGGATGCGGCGAACCATCTCGTACCGCTCGCTGATCTTCTAACGATCGGGTCCGGGCCGCGGCTCAGCGGCTGGCCTGCGTGCCGAACAGCGGGGTCAGGCCCGAAGGGCCGGACCCCTTACGTCCGCTTTACGCCGAGCATGTGTCCGGCTTACCGAATGCGCTCAGCGTCAGCAGGTGAAGCCACGCCTCGTTCTTGCGGCAGCGGCCCTGTGTGCGGTCGCCTCTCTGCTCCCTCGCGCTGCCGCGGCGGCACCGGGCCTCTTGCTCGGCGTGGACGACGATTCGCTCAAGTGGTACGCGCACACGAGCTCGCTGCTCTCGATCTACCGGACGCTCGGCGTCGGCGCCGTGCGGGTCACGCTCGACTGGAGCCCGGGCGAGACGTTTCCCGTCGGGACCGACCGCACGGAGCTGCAGCGCGCGGCGAACGCGGGGCGCAGCATCCGCGTCGTCCTCGCGGTCACCGGATCGCCCGACGCGCCGCCGCTCGGCGAGGCAGGCCGCGCCTCCTATTGCGGCTTCGTCGCCAACGTGGTCCGCCGCTACCCGTGGATCCACGACGTCGCGATCTGGACCGAGCCGAACTCGCGCAGCTTCTGGCGGCCGCACGGCGCCGCCGCGGCCTACGAGGCGCTGCTCGCGACGTGCTGGGACACATTGCACGCGGTCGAGCCGGACGCGAACGTGATCGCGACGAGCGCGCCGCACGCCCGCCCCGGCGACTGGTATCGCGCCCTCGGCAAGGCGTACAGGGCGAGCGGGCGAACGCTGCCGATCTTCGACACCGTCGGACACAACGCGTATCCCGAGACCTCCGCCGAGTCGCCGGAGGCCCACCACGCGAAGCACTCGATCGACGAGGGCGACCTCGATCGGCTCCTGCAGGCGCTGCACGCGGGGTTCGCCGGGACTGCGCAACCGCTGCCCGGCACCGGCGGCGTGACCATCTGGTACCTCGAGGACGGTTTTCAGTCGAGCTCCGATGCAGTTCTCTATACGGGCACCGAGACGGATCCGCATCCGGTCTCGGAGACCGAGCAGGCGGCGCAGCTCACGGCCGCCGTCCGGCTGGCGTACTGCCAGCCGGACGTGGGTGCGTTCTTCAACTTCGAGCTCCGCGACGATTCGGCGCTCAGCGGCTGGCAGTCCGGGCTTCTGCGTCCGGACTGGAGCGCGAAGCCCGCTTTCACGGCCTACGCGCAGGCGGCGGCCGATGTCCGCCGGGCGGCGATCTCCTGCCCCACGTGAGTCACCCGACGCGGGTGATTCGGCCGTGAAGCGCGGTGGTGAAGCCTCGATCGAGCGATGGACGAACGGCGCAGCGGCCCCCGATGATCGGCGTGCGGTGAACATGCGGCGGCTACCTGCGGTCATGCTCGCCACGTCGGCGCTCGTCTTCGGCGCGTCGGTGCTCGTGGGCAGCAGCCGGGCGTCGTCGGGCGCCTCGCTCCACTACGTCTGCTCGGCAGCCGACAAGCAGTTCATCGACACGGTGAGCTCGAACATGATGCAGCTCTCCTACTGGTCGGATGCGCTCGTCAGCCACGACGCCGATCCGGCGACCGTCGTGCAGCAGGCCCGCGCGGAGGCGACACAGATCGGCGCGACGCGACCCGAGGACCGGACGCTTCACGCAACGCAGGATCTGCTCGGCTCGATGTTCGTCGAATACGCGAAGGCCGTCTCCGCGACCGCGGCAGGACGCGACGGCACGATCCACATGAAGACCGCGTGGCGTCTCGCGAACGCCTCGCACAAGCTCCTCGTCGGCGCCCGCGACGGTCTCGCCGCCCAGGGCTGCGACGTCTCGCCGCTGCTTTCGTCCTAGAACGGATAGGCGTACGGCTCGACGTTCTGGCCGGCGAGCCGGCCGCCGACGAACCTGACGAAGAACGTGCGTCCGGTCGGACTGCGCTCGACGAACGTCGTCGTCGAGCCTGTGCGGGCGTAGCCGATGCGGCCGGGTTGCGGCGTCGCCGCGGCGGAGGAGAGCTTCAGGATCCGCGTCCCGTAATGCCCGCGAATCGAGCGGTCGAGTGCAGGCCCGGTGAGCTTGCGGATGGCGTGCATCGTCCGCGACCTGACGAACAGCGCGAGATCGCGGGCCGTCGCGCGATTCGTGAAGTACGGCCTGGCCGCGGGCGTGAGGGCGATCTCGACGGCGCTGTGGCTCCCCTTGCGGTCGGGCCAGCGGTGCCCGTACATCCCCTGGATCTCGCAGCCGAGGAACGGGGGCGACAGCTTCCCCTGGAGCCGGATCGTGACGCGCCGGGCGAAGCTGCGCGGGAACCCGAGCGAGACGGGCCCGTCGTGGTAGGGGAGCCGTTTGAAGCAGTCGTAGTCGGCATTGCCCGCGATCAGGTTCCGGACCGCCGGCGAAGCGTCGACGAGGTCGAAGACCACGACGCCGTTGTGGCCGACCGTGACCTTTACGCCGCCGGCTCCGCCGGTCTGGAACGGCGCAGTCGGCGGGGGTAGCGCGGGTGAGGCGTAACGGTGCAGCGCGTGGTGCCGCCGCAGCCGCTTGAGTGTCGCCTGCACCTGCGCGCGACGGCGCGCGCTCTGCGCAGGAGTCTCGTAGGCGATCTTCGTTCTCGCGAGCAAATGTCCGGAGGAGTCGCGGAGAACCGCAGCCGCCAGTCGCGTTCCGGCGGTGTCGTGCCCGGCGGGCACGGCGGCGTAGAAGAAGCCGGCGTCGATCGGCTTCGAGACGAAGTAGAACGGTACCGCCGACCGGCTTCCGTCCGCGTACTCGAGCGTCAGCGAGTGCGCCGAGGGCGCGGTGATGTCCCCCTCGACGGACGCGACGAAATCGACGCCGCCGCGATCGGAGTTCACATAGCTCACGGACAGCCGGCCCAGCCGCTCCTTCGCTCGAGCCCGGCAGCCGCCGAAGGCGCCGCTGATCTCCCAGCAGTAGCCGCCGCGACGTGTCGGTGCGACCCAGAGCGTGTGCCGCCTTCCGCGCACCGTGAAGGTCGCGACGCGCCGCGCCTGCGAGACGACGGCGTCTTGGGCCATGCTCGGCGGGACGCCGAGATCGAGGTCGTAGAAGTCGCGCTTGATCGCGACCGGCGCCGCACGGCCGGACGAGAAGGAGAGGTCGATCCGGCCCACGAGATTCGCGATCAGCCCGCGCAGGCCGAGGGCGGGCGTCGCGACAACGGTCGTCACGACTGCGATTGCTCCTGCGGCGAGCAGCGCTCGCCGCCAGGTCGGCCGCCGCTGCGGAGCGATCTCGCGCCAGCGATCTTCGACGTCAACGAACGGCGGCGTGTGCAGCTCGAGCGCGTCGTCGACGTTCACGCGACCTCCTCCTTCGTCAGGAGTTGCTGGAGCGCGGTGCGGGCGGCGTGCAGCGTGGCGCCGACCGTACCGGCGCTGATCTCGAGCGCCTCGGCGATCGCGCCGTAGTCGAGATCGGCGTAGTACCGCAGGAAGAGCGCGAGCCGCTGTCGTTCCGGCAGCGCTGCGACGGCGGCGGTCACGCTGCCGTCGACGCCGCCGTGCGCCGGCGTCGGCTCCTCGCCCGTCAGCCCGACGGCCGGGCGGCACGACCGGCGATGGTTGCGCGCACTGTTGACGACGATGCGCCACAACCAGGCTTCGAGCGGGCTGTCGCCGCGAAAGCTCTGCAGCTCGCGGACCGCGCGGACGAATGCCTCCTGGACGATGTCGGGTGCAGCCTCGCGGTCGCCGGACACGGCCGCTGCCACACGGCAGAGCGAAGGCAGCTTGCTCCGGTAGATCCTCTCCACGTCGGCGAGGGCGGCCGGCATTCCCTTCACGTTGACACACGCGACCGGGATTTTCTTTAGCCACAATCGCCTGGTGGAGCTGCTCTCGCGGATCGAGCGCACGATTCGCCGCCACGACCTGATCGCGACGGGCGGCGCGGTCACGTGCCTCGTCTCGGGCGGTCCCGACTCGACGTGCCTCTGGCACGCGCTGCGCGCGCTCGGCTACCGCGTCTCCGCGCTTCACGTCGATCACCGTCTCCGCGGCGACGCGTCGCGCGACGACGCGCGCTTCTGTCGCGACGTCCTCGGCGCGGAGGTCGTCGAGCTCGACGGCGCCGGTCTGAGCGAGGCGGAACTGCGCGAGCAGCGCTACGGGATCGCGCGCGATCGCCTGCGCGCGACGGGCCACACCGCCTCGGATCAGGTCGAGACGATCCTCTACCGCCTGGTCTCGCGCGGCACCCCGACGGGGATCGCACCCCGGCGCGACGACGGCGTCGTGCATCCGCTGCTCGAGGTGTGGCGCGAGGAGACCGCCGCGTACTGCGAGCAGGTCGGGATCGGCTACTGCGTCGACGCGTCGAACGCGGAGACGAAGCGAGGGCTGATCCGGACCCAGATCCTGCCGCTGCTCCGGCAGCTGCATCCGGCTGCGGACGAGAACATCCTGCGCGCGCTCGACGCCCGCGAGACACTACCGCCGGCGCTCGCCGAGCTGCTCGCCGCTCCGGTCGGCTCGGCACGCCTCGACCTCGGCGACGGCCTGACCGCGGTGCGGGAGTACGACCGGCTCTGGCTCGAGCGGACGCCGGTGGCGCTCGACGGGGAAGTGCGCTGGGGCGAGTGGCGCATCCGCGCGCAGGCGGCAGGCCTTAGGGTACGCGGGTGGAGGCCCGGCGACCGGCTCGCGGGGCGGACGAAGAAGATCCAGGACGTGTTCGTCGACGCCAAGATCCCGAGGTCGGAGCGCGAGGCGTGGCCGCTCGTCGTCCGCGGCGACGAGGTGATCGCGGTGCCGGGGTTGGTGGAGCACCCGGAGGTCGAAGCTGTCCGCGACTGAGCTCGAACGCGCGGTCGTCGAAGTCTTGATCGAGGCGGATGTGCTGCAACGCCGCGTCGCGGAGCTCGGCGAGGAGATCTCGGCGGACTACGACGGCCGCGACCTGCTGCTCGTCGGCGTGCTGAAGGGCGCGGTGTTCTTCATGGCCGATCTGATGCGGGAGCTGACGATTCCCTGCGAGATCGACTTCATGGCGATCTCGAGCTACGGCGACTCGACCGACTCCTCCGGCGTCGTCCGGATCCTCAAGGACCTGGACATCAACATCGAGGGCCGCGACGTGCTCGTGGTCGAGGACATCATCGACTCCGGTCTCACGCTCTCCTATCTGATTCGGAACCTCGAATCGCGCGAACCGGCGTCGCTCGAGATCTGCGCCCTGATGACGAAGCCCGAGCGCCGGGAGATCGACGTGCCCGTGCGCTACGTGGGCTTCGAGATTCCGAACCGGTTCGTGATCGGCTACGGCCTCGATTTCGCCGAGCGATATCGCAACCTGCCGTACGTGGGCGTGCTCGATCCCGCGTTGATTCCCCCAGAAGGGGCGTAACCCTGGGCCGCGAAAACCGGTTAGATCAGCAGGCGTAAGGTACCCTCCACCAGAGGCCTCTAAGTGAATCGGTTCTTCCGCAGCGCGCTTTTCCCGCTGATCATCATCGCAGCGCTGGTCTGGCTCGCCCTGCAGACGCTCGGCAGCCACGGGCAGAAGACGTCGCAGCAGACGCTCTCGGGCGTGATCCAGACGATCAAGACCGATCCCGCGTCGATCGACCACGCGATCTTCGTGCCGACGAAGCAGGAGATCGACGTCTACCAGACCCAGGCGGACGGCGGCAAGAAGTGGGTCGTCCACTACGCGGGCGACCAGTCGCAGGCGCAGATCCAGCAGCTGATGGAGCAGAAGAACGTCACCTTCGACTCGAAGGGCATCGGCTCGTCGCCGTGGTGGTCGATCCTCACGTCGCTCCTGCCGTTCGTTCTCCTCTTCGGGTTCTGGATCTTCCTGATGAACCAGGTGCAGGGCGGGGGCTCGAAGGTGATGAGCTTCGGCAAGTCGCGCGCGAAGCGGATGACGCCGGACTCGCCGAAGATCGGCTTCAAGGACGTCGCCGGTGTCGACGAGGCGGTCGAGGAGCTCGGCGAGATCAAGGAGTTCCTCGAGAACCCGAAGAAGTTCCAGGCGCTCGGCGCGCGGATCCCGAAGGGCGTGCTGCTGTACGGGCCTCCCGGCACCGGCAAGACGCTGCTTGCGCGCGCGGTCGCCGGCGAGGCGGGCGTGCCGTTCTTCTCCATCTCCGGCTCCGACTTCGTCGAGATGTTCGTGGGCGTCGGCGCTTCGCGCGTGCGCGACCTCTTCGAGCAGGCGAAGCAGGCGGCGCCGTGCATCGTCTTCATGGACGAGATCGACGCGGTCGGCCGCCACCGCGGCGCCGGCCTCGGCGGCGGTCACGACGAGCGCGAGCAGACGTTGAATCAGCTGCTCGTCGAGATGGACGGCTTCGAGATGAAGGACAACATCATCCTGATCGCGGCGACGAACCGTCCCGACATCCTCGACCCGGCGCTTCTGCGCCCCGGCCGCTTCGACCGCCAGATCGTCGTCGATCGCCCCGACCGCCTCGGCCGGCGGAGGATCCTCGAGGTGCACACGAAGGGGAAGCCGCTCGCCCCGGAGATCGACGTCGACACGCTCGCATCCGGGACGCCCGGCTTCACCGGTGCCGATCTCGCGAACCTCGTCAACGAGGCAGCGCTGCTCGCGGCTCGCCGCGGCAAGAAGATCATCGAGCAGGACGAGCTCGAAGAGGGAATCATGCGCGTGTTGGCCGGCCCCGAGAAGAAGGCGCGGCTGCTCTCGGAGCAGGAGCGCAAGATCACCGCGTACCACGAGATGGGTCACGCGCTCGTCGGTCACTTCCTCGAGCACACCGATCCGGTGCACAAGATCACGATCGTGTCGCGCGGCCAGGCGCTCGGCCTGACGATCTCGCTGCCGACCGAAGATCGCTACCTGACGACGCGCACCGCGCTGATGCACCAGATGGCGATGACGCTCGGCGGCCGCGCCGCGGAGGAGATCGTCTTCCACGAGGTCACGACCGGCGCGGCGAACGACCTCGAACGCGTCACGCAGACGTCGAAGTCGATGATCATGCGCTTCGGCATGAGCGAGAAGCTCGGCCCGCGCGTGCTCGGCCGCGGCCACGACCAGCCGTTCCTCGGCCGCGACTACGGCGCCGAGGCCGACTACTCGGAGGAGATCGCGCGCGAGATCGACGACGAGATCCGCCGTGTGATCGAGGAGGCGCACGAGCTGGCGCTGACCGTCCTCCGCGAGCACATCGACGAGCTGCACAAGATCTCGCAGATCCTGATCGAGCGGGAGACGATCGACCGCGACCAGTTCGAGCGGCTGCTCGCAGGCGAGGACGAGGCCGCGGTTTTCCCCGAGGAGACGCCTGCGCTCGAGCCGCCGAAGCCCGAGCTCGAGCCCAAGCGCGAGCCGAAGGTCCGCCCCCGGCCGTTCCCGCTGCCGGGCGCGACCATGCAGCCGCCGCCTGATCCCGCGAAAAGCTGACGCTTTTCGCGGGTTGAAGCCGAACAGCGCTCCGTGGGCCTTGGGTCCGGGTCTGGCCCTGTGGGCCTGACCCCGCTGTTGGGTCGCCCGTCTATGGGCGAGCAGCAGTTCCGAATGTCAGCCCGCCGACGCGGTAGGCGGCAAAGGACTCTTGCTCGGACGAGGAGCGGTCAGCTCAGGCAATCCGCTCCTTCAGGACATGCCCGACCGGCGAACGCAGCGAGAATCGGGCAGGCATGCTGAACCCCGTGGAACCAGGCGTACGCACCGGCGGATGCCTTTGCGGCGCGGTCCGCTACAGCGTCCGCGGTGACCCTTTGCATATCCGGCGTTGCCACTGCTCGGACTGCAGGAAGGAGTCCGGCAGCGCGTTCAGCGTCTACGCGGTGTGGCCGTCCGACGCATTCGAGCTGAGTGGCGAGATCTCGAGCTACGACGGTCGCGGCTTCTGCGCGCGCTGCGGGTCTCGCCTCCTCGACACGACCGACGACGACGAGGGGCTCATCGAGATCCGGGTCGGAAGCCTCGACGACGCGCCTTTCGAGTTGACGCCCGATTCCGAGATCTGGGTGAAACGGCGCGAGAGCTGGATCCCGCCCGTCGAGGGCGCGGCGCAGCACGACGAGAGCCACGCGTAGCCATCCGAGCGTGTTCCCCGTCGAGGAGCGTTCTCCGCGGCTCACGAGCAAGGCACGGCTCCGCCCACCGCGTGCAACTGCTGTGTGCCGACTTCGTGCAACCATCCGAGCGTGATCCCGATCGAAGAGCGGTTCCCGCGTCCCTCCGTGATGGGCGTCGTCAACGTCACGCCGGACTCGTTCTCGGACGGCGGCGTGCATCTCGATCCCGACGCGGCCGTTGCCGCGGCGCGGCGGATGGCCGACGAGGGCGCGGCGATCGTCGACGTCGGCGGGGAGTCGACGCGACCGGGCGCGGAGGGTGTGTCCGTCGACGAGGAGCTGCGCCGCGTCGTCCCGGTGCTCGAGCGCCTTGCCGGCGAGGTCCCAATCTCGATCGACACATCGAAGGCGGAGGTCGCGCGCCGCGCGCTCGAGCTCGGCGCCGAGCTCGTGAACGACGTCACCGCCTTCCGAGGCGACCCCGAGCTCGCCGATGTGTGCGCAGCGCACGACGCCTATGTCTGCCTGATGCACATGCAAGGGGAGCCGCGCACGATGCAGGTCGATCCGCGCTACGACGATGTCGCGGCCGAAGTCGCCGCGTTCCTCGAGCAGCGCCTCGAGTTCGCGGTCTCGCGCGGCGTGCGCGAAGATCGCATCTGCCTCGACCCGGGCATCGGCTTCGGCAAGACGCTCGAGCACAATCTCGAGCTGATCCGCCGGCTCGACGTGCTGCTCGCGCTCGGCCGCCCCGTGCTCGTGGGCTTCTCGCGCAAGAGCTCGTTGCGGCGGCTCGTCCGCGCCGACGATCTTCTGAACGCGAGCGTCGCGGCTGCGGTGACGGCGTTCGAGCGCGGAGCGACGATCCTCCGCGTCCACGACGTGCAGGCGCACGTCGAGGCGCTCGCGGTCGCGGCCGCGCTCGCGTGATCACCGTCGCTGTCCACGAACTGCGCCTGCGCGGACGGCACGGCGTGCACGCGCACGAGAAGGAGCAGGGCCAGGAGTTCGTGTTCGACGTCGAGCTCGACGTCGGCGAGCGCGGCGCGTCCGATCGCCTGGGCGACGCCGTGGACTACAGCGCGGTCGCTCGGCTCGTGCAACAAGTCTCGGACGCGCGGAGCTACGACTTGCTCGAAGCGCTTGCAACCGCCGTCGCAGACGCGCTTGCCGAGCACTTCGCTCCCGAGCGCGTCCGCGTGCGCGTCGCGAAGCCGGCGGCGAGACCGGGCGGGCTCGACGCGACTCCGGCCGTCACCGTTTCGCGGCCGTGACGCTCAGGACGTAGGCCGTCCGCCTCGCTGCGCCGGTGAGCAGCACCTGGACATACGCTGCGAACCCCGTCGCGCCGGCCCTGATGCTCGAGCCCTTGAGATCGCGCCGCCGGGCGAACAGGCCTTCGTCGATCGAAACGGTCTTCGGCCCCCAGATACGTGCGGCCGCCGCCCGTGCACCGGTGGTCACACGAGCGCGGACCGTCCGGTGCGCCGGCACCCAGATCCGGTAGATGTCGGTCGGATCCTCCTGCTCGTCGAGCGACGCCGCGATCCGCCCCGAGGCGTGTGCAGTGGTCGTCAGCGCGGGCTGTCCGTCGGCGAAGAGGGCGTGCGGCTTGACCTGGTCGATGTCGTCGTTCGGCTCGTCGGGGTCGACAGGCGGCGTCGGCGCCGCGAGCGCCGCCGGGATGTTCAGGAGCCCCCAGCCGCTCGAGATGTCGAACCCGTGTGGCGGAATGTCGCGCGCGCTCGAGCGGAGCACGTCGGCGACCTGTCCGGCGTCGAGTGACGGGCGCACCGTCCACACCCAGGCCGCGGCGGCGGAGACGATCGGGGTCGCGAAGCTCGTGCCCTCGAGAGTCTCGTAGCCGCTCGGATCGTGGGCGAGGGGCACCGCCCCGAAGATCCCGACGCCGGGGGCGGTGAGATCGTTGGCCGCGGACTCGGTCGAGAACGACGCGACGGCTCCCGTCTGGTCGCTCGCGGCAACCGTCAAGACGTGCGGCCAGTCGGCGGGGTAGGTCGGCGGGTTGCCGTTCGTGCCGTCGTTGCCCGCCGCCGCGACGACGAGGCAGCCGTTGTGGACGGCGCGCAGGATCTCCTCGTGCACGCCCGGGTCCGGCGTCGCCCCTCCGAGGCTGAGATTGAGGACGGCAGGGCAATGCTGCGAGGCGGCGTCGAGGTCGGCGATCACCTCGAGATTGGAGACCTCGCCCTGAGGGCTCGCGTCGTAGATCTGCAGTGCCGCGTCCGGGTAGACGCCGACCATGCCGACGCCGTTGGCGGGCGCGGCTGCGATCGACGCCACCATCGTTCCGTGGTACTCGCCCGGCGCGCCGACGGTCTGCGGGGTGAGGAAGGTCGTGTTCGGACGGTTCGCGAACTCCGGATGCGTCGGATCGGTGCCGCTGTCGATGATCGTGATCGGGACGCCCGGACCGGGCGGCACCGCCTGGGTTGCGCCGATCGCCGCGAGCCACCACTCCTGCGGCTCGAGCGGATCGGTCGTCCCGCGTGTGACGGCGGCCGAGGCAGTGCCGGAGAGCGCCGCCGCGAGGGCGACGACGGCGAGGAGGCGGCGACCCACGACCTCCGCCAGAGTACCGTGGCCGTATGGCGCGGGCGTTTGTCGGGGTCGGCTCGAATCTCGGCGACCGCGAGGCGACGATCCGTGGAGCGCTCGCGGAGCTCGGCGCCGCCGCAGGCGTCGAGGTCGTGGCCGTCTCCTCGCTCGAGGAGACCGATCCCGTCGGCTATCTCGAACAGCCGCGCTTCGTCAACGGTGCCGCCGAGCTCCGGACGGAGCTACCGCCGCGCGCCCTCCTCGAGCTCCTGCTCGCGATCGAGGCCCGCTTCGGCCGCGACCGCTCGGCCGCCGCGCCGCAGGGGCCGCGGACGCTCGACCTCGACCTCCTGCTTTACGAAAACGAGAGGATCGACGCGCCGGGCCTCGTCGTCCCGCACCCACGACTCCACGAGCGGGGATTCGTCCTGCGGCCCCTGGCCGAGCTGGACCCGGCCCTCGAAGTCCCCGGAAATGGGCCGATTCAGAAGCTCCTTGCGGGGCTACACTGAGCCCCACGATGTCGCACATCGACGACCTCGACGAGTACGAAGCCGAGCTCGAGCTGCGCCTGAAGAAGGAGTACCAGGCCGTCTTCGGGTTGTTCCGCTACTGCGTGCTGACGCCGGACGCGACGTACCTCTGCAACAAGCTCGAGCGCACGTACGCGCCGCAGCCCGCCTATCCGTTCATCCGCCTGCGGCTCGAGGATGTGTGGGTGTGGGACAAGAACCGTCCGACGCGAATCATCCCGCGCGCTGAGATCCTCGTCACCACGGGCGACGTCACGATCGAGGAGCTGCGCGGCGAGGGCGACGAGCCGACGCTCACTCCCGACGCGCTCGCCGAGCGGCTCGGCAGCGATCCGTCGGGTCGGGACGACGACTTCTAACTAGGCTCCGCCGCGAGATGCTGCTCGCGGTCGACGTCGGCAACACGCAGACGGTCTTCGGGCTGTACGACGGCGACGAGCTCGGCGAGCGGTGGCGCATCGCGACGGAGGCGGAGCGCACCGGCGACGAGCTCGGCGCGTTGCTCGCCGACTTCCTCGACTACTCGACGCTCGACGGGATCGCGCTCTCGTCGAGCGTGCCGCGGCTCGTGCGCGAGTACGAGCATCTCGCCGCGCGGTGGGCCAAGGCGCCGCTGCTCGTCGCCGGCCCCGGCATCAAGACGGGCATTCAGATCCACTACGACGATCCGCGCGAGCTCGGCCCGGACCGCGTGATGAACGCCGTCGCGGCGAAGGAGAAGCACGGCCCGCCGGCGATCGTCGTCGACTTCGGCACCTCGACCAACTTCGACGTGGTCTCGCCTGCCGGGGACTACGTCGGGGGCGTGCTCGCGCCGGGCGTCGAGATCTCGATGGACGCGTTGTTCGCGCGTGCCGCGCGGCTCGTCAAGGTCGACTTCGTCGAGCCGCCGACGGTGATCGCGAAGTCCACCGCGAGCGCGTTGCAGTCGGGCCTCGTCTACGGCTTTGCCGGTCAGGTCGACGGCATCGTCGACGCGATCCGGACCGAGCTCGGCTCGCCCGGCGCGACCGTGATCGGCACCGGTGGCCTCGTCGAACTGATCGCGCCGCACTCGCGCACGATCTCGACGATCGACCCGTTCCTGACGCTCGACGGGCTACGGATCGTCTGGGAGCGCAATCGCTGAGGCGGGCCGGACCCCGCCGCGTCCTCAGCCGCCGCCGTAGATGGAGATGGGCATGCCCTCGAGGAGCACCTCGTCGTCGGGCACGTCCGCCTCGAGGACGGCGAGCAGGTCCGCGGCGCCGGGTGCGGCGGCGAGCAGGCGCGTCACGACCTCCTCGGTCGACGCGAGCTGCACGAGCTCGTTCTTGAACGGCTTCGGGAACCGACCGTGCCCGAGGTACCACGCGTAGAACTTCTTCAGGAAGCCGGAGGCGCGGCGCTCCCCGAGCTCGCGCACGGTCTCGCGGATGAAATGGACGAGCTCGGCCGCAACCTCTTCGCGCGACGGCTGGGGGCCGTCGCCGTAGACGATGTCGCGGATCGCCCACGGGTTTCCCTGCGCTCCGCGACCCACCATCACGGCGCTCGCCCCCGTCGCGTCGAGCACCGCTTCCGCTTTCGCGCGCGAGGTCACGTCGCCGGACGCGATCACGGGCACGTCGACGAGTGAGACGAGCTCGGCGGTCAGCGAGTGATCGGCGTAGCCCGTGTACATCTGCTTCGCCGAACGCGGGTGAAGCGTCAGAGTCGCAGCGCCCGCCTCGACGAGCCGCGGGCCGAGGTCGAGGCACGCGCGCGAGCCGTCCTCGAGACCGCGGCGCATCTTCACGGACACCGGCACGGAGACCGCATTCGCCACGGCCTCGGTGATACGGCAGGCGAGCCCGGTGTCGCTCAGCAGGTTCGCGCCCGCGCCGGTCTTCGTCACCTTCCGAACCGGACAACCGAAGTTCATGTCCACGAGGTCGGCGCCGGCCGCCTCGACCATGCGTGCGGCCTCGGCCATCGTCTTAGGCTCGGAGCCGAAGATCTGGATCGCCAACGGGTGCTCGTCGGAGGCGACGCGGAGGTAGCCGAGCGTCCGCTCGTTCCGGTGCTCGATCCCCGCGCACGAGACCATCTCGGAGCACACGAGGCCGGCGCCGTAGCGCCGGCCCTGGCGGCGGAACGCCTGCACGCTCACCCCGGCCATCGGCGCGAGCACGACCCGCGTCGGGATCTCGATCTCCCGAATCCACCACGATTCGCCGAGATTCACGGGCACGCGACCGATCGTAGCCGGGGTATTGACGAGCCTCCGGGGTCGGAGGTACCATCCGCCCCCGCCGGACGGGCCGAAGGCGGCCGCCTCCGGCCGTTTTTGTGCAGGGGTCTCCAGGAGGACCGAGGCTTTGAAAGAAGTCATTCTCACCCCCGACGGGTACAAAAAGCTCCAGCAGGAGATCGAGTACCTCTCGACCGACAAGCGGCGCGAGATCGCCGACCGGATCCGGGAGGCCCGCGAGTTCGGCGACATCGCCGAGAACGCGGAGTACGACTCCGCGAAGAACGAGCAGGCCCATCTCGAGGCGCGCATCGCGATGCTCGAGGAGCGGCTGAAGAGCGCGCGTGTCGTCACGAAGAAGGAGATCAAGTCGGGGGAGGTCTCCGTCGGGACGAAGGTGCGCCTGCGCGACGTCAAAGCCGGCAAGACGGTCGAGTACCACATCGTCGGCTCCGCCGAGGCCGATCCGGCTGCGAACAAGCTCTCGAACGAGTCGCCTGTCGGCAAGGCGATCATGGGTCGCAAGAAGGGCGAGACGGTCGAGGTCGCCGCGCCGCGCGGCAAGCTCACGTTCAAGATCATGGACATCAAGGCGGCGTAAGCCGCCGCCGACGCGTCAATAGACTCGGCGCACGATGGCCGCGCCGAAGCGTTTTCCCGATCGCGACGAGATTGCGGTCGTTCGCGCCGACGCCGAACGCCTCGCCGACGGCGCGACTGCCGAGACGAAACGGCGCCTCGCCGGTCGGGTGCTGGCGCGGCGCGACATGGGGAAGCTCGTCTTCCTCGATCTCGTCGACCGGAGCGGGCGCATCCAGCTGATGTGCCCGCTCGAGCGCACCGGCGCGATCGAGGTCCATCTCGGCGACGTCGTCGGGGTTGTCGGATCGCCGGCGAAGTCGCGTCGCGGCGAGCCGTCGCTCCAGGTCGACGAGCTCGAGGTGCTCGCGCGCATCCACACATCCCTTCCCGACACGTTCCACGGACTGACGGACGTCGAGCAGCGCTACCGGAAGCGCTACCTCGACCTGCTGATGAACGAGGAATCGCGTCACGTCGCGCTCGTCCGTTCGCGCATTGTCGCGGCGATCCGGCGGGCTCTGGACGCGTGGGGATTCGTCGAGGTCGAGACGCCCGTCCTGCAGCCGCGCTACGGCGGCGCGTTCGCGGAGCCGTTCGTCACGCACTGGAACTCGCTCGACGAGGATCGCTATCTGCGCATCGCGACCGAGCTCTATCTCAAGCGGTTGATCGTCGGCGGGCTCGAGAAGGTCTACGAGATCGGCAAGGACTTCCGAAACGAGGGCGTCTCGTTCAAGCACCACCCGGAGTTCACGATGCTCGAATGGTACGAGGCATATGCCGACTACCGCGACACGATGGAACGCATCGAGCAGCTCGTCTCGCGCACGGCGGAGGAGGTGCTCGGCACGACGAAGGTGATGTTCAAAGGCGAGGAGATCGACTTTGCGCCGCCGTGGCGGCGGGTGAAGTTCGCGGCTGCGCTCGCGGAGCACGGACTGTGGACGCGCGATGCCGATGAGTTGCGCACTCGTTTGCAGGAGCGCCGGGTGGACGTCTCGCACGATCCGACGTGGGCGAAGCTCGTCGACCACGCCCACTCGCACTTCGTCGAGCCGTCGCTCGTGCAGCCGACGATCCTCTACGACTATCCGATCGAGCTGTCGCCGTTCGCGCGAACGACCGACGACGACGAGACGATGGTCGAGCGCTTCGAGTACTTCGCGGGCGGCGTCGAGCTCGGCAACGCGTTCAGCGAGATCAACGACTCGGAGGAACAGGAGGCGCGCTTCGCGTTCCAGCAATCCGAGCGCGACGCCGGCGATGCCGAGGCGGAGGAGGGCGACCCGGACTACGTCGAAGCACTCTCGTACGGCATGCCGCCGACCAGTGGCATCGGCCTCGGCATCGACCGGCTCACGATGCTCTTCACCGGCAGCGAATCGATCCGCGACGTGATCCTCTTTCCCGCGCAGCGCAGAGAGCGGTGAGGCGGCCTCGACGGCCGCCTCACCGCTGGGGTCTGGCCCTCCGGGCCTGACCCCGCTGTCGGAAAGCGCTCACGCGTACCGGTCGAACCAGACACAGAAGCAGAGGAGCGTCCAGAGCTCGCGCCAGTTGTCGCTGCGCCCGGCGACGTGCTCGTCGAGCAGCCGCCGCACGACCGCGCCGTCGAACAGGCCGCGTTCGCCCGAGAGCACGTCGCGTGCAAACGGCGCCAGCGGGCCGCGCAGCCATTCAGCCGCGGGCAGCGTGAACCCGTGCTTCGGCGCGGCGAGGATCTCCGCCGGGAGGAGCGGGTCGAGAGCCTGCCGGAGCAGCCGCTTCTTCGCGAAGCCGCGCACCTTGAGTCGCGACGGCAGCCCGAGTGCGAACGCCGCGAGCTCGTTGTCGAGGAACGGCACGCGCACCTCGAGCGAGTGCGCCATGCTCGCGCGGTCGGCCTTCACGAGCAGCTCGTCTGCCAGATACGTGCCGAGGTCGAGGTCGAGCACGCGTGCGAGCTCGTCGGCGCCCTGCGTCTCGTCCCAGCGCGAGCGGAACCGCGCCGACGGGTCCCCGCCTCGCACGCGCAGCAGCCCCGCGCGCGCCTCGACTCCGAACATCCGCTTCCACGCAAGGTGCCGTTCGAGCGCGGGCAGCGCCGCCGCGCCGGCGAGCCGTCGCACCCGCGGCGACGGCAGCCGCCGGAGGAGCGGCGCGAGCGGCCGCGCGAACGGGGCCAGCGAGTGCGCCGCGTAGACGTCGTAGCCGCCGAACAGCTCGTCGCCGCCTTCACCGGCGAGCGCGACCTTCACCGTTCGCGCCGCGAGCTGCGAGACGAGATACGTCGGGATCGCGGCGTCGTCGGCGAACGGCTCGTCGAACGATTCGGCCACCTGCGGGAAGAGCTCGACGATGTCGGGCGCGAGGCGCAGCTCGTGATGCTCGGTTCCGAACCGCTGCGCGACGGCGCGTGCCTTCGCGAGCTCGTCGTACGAGCGCTCCTCGAAGCCGATCGAGAACGTGTGCAGCCGCCCGGACGTCTGCTCCGCCGCGAGCGCAGTCAGCGCCGAGGAGTCGACACCGCCCGAGAGGAGCACGCCGACGGGCACGTCCGAGAGCAGGTGCGCGCGTACCGAGTCGCGCAGGTGCGCACGTAGCTCCTCCGCCAGTTGGGCCTCGCCGCCGGCCCGCGCAGCCGACGGCGCCGGCCGTGCGTACCGCTGGACCGTGGGCTCGGCGTCGCCGAACGCCCAGGAGAGCACCTCGCCCTGCCCGAGCTTACGCGTGCCGTGGAAGATCGTCAGCGGGGCGGGCACGTATCCGGCATCGAAGTACGCCTCGAGCGCATCGGGGTCGAGCTCGCGCGAGAAGTCCCGCAGCGTGAGCAGCGCCTTCAGCTCGGATGCGAACGCGAGCTCGCCGCCCGCGACGCGGTAGTAGAGCGGCTTGATCCCGAACCGGTCGCGCGCGAGCACGAGCCGGCGCGCCCGCGAGTCCCAGATCGCGACCGCGAACATCCCTCGCAGCCGCTCGACGTAGCGTGGGCCGTGCTCCTCGTAGAGGTGCAGATGCACCTCCGTGTCGCAGCGCGTGCGGAAACGGTGCCCCGCAGACGCGAGCTCGTCGCGCAGCTCGAGGAAGTTGTAGATCTCGCCGTTCTGGACGACCCAGATCGACTCGTTCTCGTTCGCGATCGGCTGGTCGCCGCCCTCGAGGTCGATGATCGAGAGCCGCCGCGCCGCGAGTGCGGCACCCTCGGCGACGTGCACACCGCCGCTGTCCGGTCCTCGATGCGCGAGCGACGCGTTCATCCGCTCGACGGCATCGCGGTCCACGCGACCGCCCGCGAGCGAGACGATCCCGCAGATCCCGCACATGCGGAGCCGCGCTAGTCGGCGTGCTCGAGCACCGGCGAGCGGCGCGTGTGCTCGATCACGTCGAAAAGAATGTCGTCGAGAGTCCGCGTCGCCTGCCAGCCGATCGCCGCGTGCACCTTCGCGATCGACGGCTGGCGGTGGAGCATGTCCTCGATTCCCTGCCCGTACACCTCGTCGTACGGCACCTTGACGATGCTCGACGACGAGCCTGTCAACCTCATCACGCGCTCGGCGAGCTCCGAGATCGAGATCCGCTCCGTCGAGCCGACGTTGAAGATCTCGCCGGCGATGTTGTCTGCCGCCATCAGGGCGCGCAGCGCGACGATCGTGTCCTTGACGTGACAGAAGCAGCGCGTCTGCGACCCGTCGCCGTGGATCTCGAGCGGGCGGCCGGCAAGCGCGGACGAGACGAACCGCGGTATCACCATGCCGTACTGGCCGCTCTGCCGCGGGCCGACCGTGTTGAAGAGCCGAACGATCACGCAGTCGAGGCCGCGCTCCTGGTGGTACGCGAGCGCGAGAAACTCGTCGAGCGCCTTCGACTCCGCGTATGCCCAGCGCCGCGCGGTCGTCGGCCCGTACAGACGCTTGCTGTCCTCGTCGAGCGCCTCCGGCTCGCGCCGGTCGCCGTACACCTCTGACGTCGAGGCCACGAGCACGCGCTTGCCGAAGCGGTTGCAGTGGTCGAGGACGTTCTCGGTGCCCTGGATGTTCGTCACGAGCGTGTGCACCGGCTCCTCGACGATCAGTCGCACTCCGACGGCCGCAGCGAGGTGGAAGACGACGTCGCACCGGTGCACGAGCTCATTCACGACCGAGGACTTGAGCACGGAATCGACGACGAGATGGAAGTCGCGGCGATCGCGCAGGTGGGCGACGTTGCGCTCCGATCCGGTCGAGAAGTCGTCGAGCACGAAGACCTCGTGGCCGTCGTCGAGGAGGAGCTCCGCGAGATGCGAGCCGATGAAGCCCGCGCCGCCGGTGATCAGCACACTGCGCTGAATCGCGCTCGTCATCGAGCCGGATCGTAGTGACAATCTGTTACGAGCAGGTCAACGACCGGCCTGCTCGAAAACGGTTCGACGATGCGTTCACGGTACGCCCCCTGGCTCGCGCTGCTCACGCTGGTGGCCGCCGGAGCCGCGGCCGCCGCCGGCTACGCGCTGACTGCGCCGAAGCAGTACCGCGCCACGGCGCAGCTGCTCGTCTCGCCCGTCGCGCCGAGCGACAGCGCGTTCGCGGGCCTCGACGTCCTCCGCGACACCGGGGGGAAGCGCACGGCGGCGGCGGATGCGGCGGCGCTGCTCCGGAGCCCGCAGGTCGCGGGCGCCGTCGCCGCACAGCTCGCACTGCGCCGCTCTGCACGCTCGCTGCTGGACGCCGTCTCGACGAAGGTCGTCGATTCGAGCGACGTCGTCGCGACGACGGCGACGGCGGCCTCGCCGGCGGCCGCCGTGCAACTCGCGAACACGTTTGCAAACGTGCTCGTCGCGCAGCGTACCGCGCTCTTCCAGGCCGACCTCGCGCGCGCGATCCGGCGGGACGAGACGCTGGTCGCGAATGGAGCCGGGAAGGCGGTCGCAAACCGTCTGACGACGCTGCGCGGTTTCCTCGGGCAGCCGGATCCGACCGTTCGCGTCGCAGCGGAAGCGACCGCGCCGGGAAACGCGGCATCGCCGAACGTCGTGCGGATCATCCTCGAGGGTGTCGGCGCAGGTGTGGTCGCCGGCCTGCTCGCGGCCGCGTTCCTGCTCGCCGCACGGAGTCGCGACAGGCGCGCGGGTTACGATCGCGATGTGGAGCGAGCGGCTCTCGAGCAGCTCGTCGAGCGCCTCGAAGCCCGGCTGGCGGCGCGGGAAACGGCGCTCACGGCCCGCGAGCACGACGTCCAGAGGGCGCTCGCAGAGCTTCGGTCCGAGCAGGAGGCTGCGGCCGCCGTTGCGCCCGCCGCGGCGCAACTCGAGCAGCGTGAGCAGCAGCACGCAGAGCGCGTCGCCGCCGTACAGCAGCGCGAGCTGGCGCTCGCCCGGCGGGCGGCGGAGCTGTCGACGCGCGAGCGCGAGCTCGAGGCGCGCGTCGCGGAGCTCGAGGAGCGAGCACGTGAGCTCGACGAGCGCGCCGAGGAGCTCGCCGAGCAGACGCGGAAGGCCGCCGAAGCGCCGCCGCGGCCCGTGATCGCGCTCGCCGGCGATCCCGGCGACGGCCACTTCAATCTGGAGACGCTCGAGCGGCTCGTCGAGGAGCGCGGCCGCGATTTTCCGCATCGCGTCGAGGAGTGGTCGTCGTACCTGTATTTCCTGCGGGATTACGCGGCGCCCGACGGGTCGGTGCCCGCGAGCTTCGACGGGCTGATCCAGGAGACGTTCGCCGAGCTCGTCGCGTAGCGGCGAAAAGCTGTACGGGTAGTTCTTCCGTTTGCCTCATCGAGACACGGGAATTGGCCGATAATCGACGACATGGCGCACTCGGCAGCGGCAAGACCCTCGGCTACGATGGCCTCACCTTCGACCTGCGGCGCCGCAAACCGGCACCGCGGATTGGTCTACTGAAAGGGGGGTCGAGGGAACTTGTTCGAACGCTTCACTGAACGGGCTCGCCAGGTCGTCGTTCTCGCACAGGACGAGGCGCGGGCGCTCAAGCACAACTACATCGGCACCGAGCACATCCTGCTCGGGCTGCTCCGCGAGGAAGAGGGTCTCGCGGCGCGGGTGCTCGAGTCCCTCGACATCACCGTGGAGGAAGTGCGTGCGCAGGTGGCGCGCATCGTCGGGCAGGGCGACGAAGTCACGACCGGTCAGATTCCGTTCACGCCGCGCGCGAAGAAAGTGCTCGAGCTCGCGCTGCGGGAAGCGCTGTCGCTCGGCCACAACTACATCGGCACCGAGCACATCCTGCTCGGCCTCGTGCGCGAGAACGAAGGCGTCGCCGCGCGCATCCTGCTCGACTTCGACGCGGATGCGGAGAAGATCCGGAACGAGATCATTCGCATGCTCTCCGGCCCCGGCCGCCGCCAGGGCGGCGCGTCCGGCGGCGGCACCGGCGAGAAGTCGAAGAGCTCGAAGCTGCTCGACCAGTTCGGCCGCAACCTGACGAAGCAGTCGCAGGAAGGCAAGCTCGATCCGGTCGTCGGTCGCCAGACGGAGATCGAGCGGCTGATGCAGATCCTTTCGCGCCGCACGAAGAACAACCCGGTGCTGATCGGCGAGCCCGGCGTCGGCAAGACGGCCGTCGTGGAAGGGCTCGCGTCGCGCATCGCGTCGAACCAGGTGCCCGAGCTCTTGAAGGGCAAGCAGATCTACACGCTCGACCTCGCGGCGCTCGTCGCGGGCTCGAAGTATCGCGGCGAGTTCGAGGAGCGCCTGAAGAAGGTCATGAAGGAGATCATGCAGCGCGGCGACATCATCCTGTTCATCGACGAGCTGCATAACCTCGTCGGCGCGGGCGCCGCCGAAGGCGCGATCGATGCTGCGTCGATCTTGAAGCCCGCTCTTGCGCGCGGCGAGCTGCAGACGATCGGCGCGACGACGCTCGACGAGTACCGGAAGTATCTCGAGCGCGACGCAGCGCTCGAGCGGCGCTTCCAGCAGGTGCGCGTCGAGGAGCCGTCGGTCGACGACACCGTCCAGATCCTGCGCGGCCTGCGTGACCGCTACGAGGCGCACCATCGCGTGAAGATCACCGACGAGGCGCTGCGCGCGTCGGCAGAGCTCGCCGACCGCTACATCCAGGACCGCCACCTTCCCGACAAGGCGATCGACCTGATCGACGAGGCCGCATCGCGCATCCGCATCCGCTCGATGAGCGCGCCGCCGCGCTACCGCGAGCTGGAAGAGGAGATCGAGCGCGTCCGCAAGGAGAAGGAAGACGCGATCGAGTCGCAGGAGTTCGAGAAGGCCGCCTCGCTGCGCGACAAGGAGCGGAAGCTCACGCAGAAGAAGCGCGAGCTCGAGGAGGACTGGCGGAACTCCGAGGAGGGCGACGAGCAGCCCGAGGTCGGCGAGGAGGAGATCGCGGACATCGTCTCGATGTGGACGGGGATCCCGGTCTTCAAGCTGACCGAGGCCGAGTCGGCGCGACTCGTCCGCATGGAGGAAGAGCTGCACAAGCGCGTGATCGGGCAGGAGGAGGCGATCGTCGCCGTGTCGCGCTCGATCCGCCGCGCCCGCGCCGGCATCAAGGATCCGAAGCGGCCGACCGGCTCGTTCATCTTCCTCGGCCCGTCCGGCGTCGGGAAGACGGAGCTGGCGCGCACGCTCGCCGAGTTCCTGTTCGGCGACGAGGACGCGATGATCCAGGTCGACATGTCGGAGTACATGGAGAAGCACTCCGTGTCCCGCCTCGTCGGCTCGCCTCCGGGGTACATCGGCTACGACGAGGGCGGCCAGCTCACCGAGGCCGTGCGCCGCAAGCCGTACTCGGTGCTCCTGCTCGACGAGATCGAGAAGGCGCATCCGGATGTCTTCAACATCCTCCTGCAGATCCTGGAGGAGGGGAAGTTGACGGACGCGCAGGGTCGGCGCGTCGACTTCCGCAACACGATCGTGATCATGACGTCGAACATCGGCGCCGGTCAGATCTCGAAGAACCAGGGCTTCGGCTTCTCCGTCGGCGACGAGGGCGGGCTCTCCTACGAGGAGATGAAGTCGCGCGTCATGGGCGAGTTGAAGAAGGTCTTCCGGCCCGAGCTCCTGAACCGCATCGACGAGATCATCGTCTTCCACAAGCTGACGAAGGAGGAGATCACGCAGATCATCGATCTCATCCTGCGCCGGCTGCGCGAGCAGATGGCGACACACGGTGTCGCGATCGAGCTCACGGACGAGGCGAAGGAGCTGCTCGTCGACAAGGGCTACGACCCCGCCATGGGCGCGCGGCCGCTGCGCCGCGCGATCCAGCGCTACATCGAGGACCCGCTCGCGGACTACGTGCTCGGCCGGCAGCTCGAGGCCGGCTCGACGATTCTCGTCGGGCGCAAGCACACCGAGGACGGCGAGCCCGGCGAAGAGGTCGACATCACCTTCATCCCGGGAGAGGTCACCCCCGAGAAGGTGACCGTCCCGCCCGAGGAGCCCCAGGGGGCCGACCCCGAAGGGGTCTGACCCGCTCCGCTCGAGGGGCCGCCGGAAGGCGGCCCCTTTTCGTTCGACAGGCATGCGGAGGGGGCAAGCTGCGGCCTCCTCGCCCCTCTCCGCGGACTGAGCGTGCTCCCGGCCGCGGGACGGTGCGTCCCCCGGGGAGGGGAGGTGAAGCGGCGATCTGAACCACCCGAAAGGGGACGAATCAAGCGAGGGCGCTGCGGCAGAGTGCTGTTCAGACGGCACATCCCCCAGGGCCCCGATGCGGCGGGGGCCCCGGTGCTGAATCCCCCCTCACGATGAAGCGGCCCTGCGGCGGGGCCGCTTTCTCGTTCCGCCGCTCCGCGGCGGAACGCTCGCGCGCACCGCTTCGGAGGCGGCGCGGCCTTCGGCCGTGCCGCACTCGCTCCCGCTTTCCTGCGCGCGAGCCTGCGAGGGCCGGCGGCGGTTCTGTGCCGCGCCCGCGCGGGTCGGGCGCGGCGACGAAGGCCCGGGGTCTGGCCCTCCGGGCCTGACCCCGCTGTCGGAACGCATTGCCGACGGCGTCGGCCGCCGCTGCGCGGAGCCCGGCACGAAGCTGTGCGGAAGCCGTGACCATCGCATCCGCCCGGCTCCGTAGGCTGGCATACGTGGCAAAGGCGGCGGTTCAGTTCGCGTGCACGGAGTGCGGCTACACGGCCGGGCGCTGGTTCGGCAAGTGCCCGGGCTGCGACGCGTTCGGCACGCTCGTCGAGGAGAAGCTCGCGCCGGTGGCGGTCGTCGGGCCCGCGCCGAGGCCGCTCCTCCGTCTTGTCGATGTCGCGGTCGAGGAGGCGCAGCGGATCCCGACCGGCGTCCCCGAGCTCGACCGCGTGCTCGGCGGCGGCCTCGTCCCCGCCTCGCTCGTGCTCGTCGGCGGGGAGCCCGGGGTCGGCAAGTCGACGCTCCTCCTCACCGCGCTCCGCGCGATCAGCGACACGCGCCGCTCGCTCCTCATCACCGGCGAAGAGTCGGTCGCGCAGGTGAAGCTCCGTGCGGAGCGGCTCGGCGGCGCGGCGAACGTCGAGATCCTCGCGGAGACCGAGCTCGACGCCGTCTGCGACACGCTGGCCGCCGCGCGGCCGGACGTCTGCGTGATCGACTCGGTGCAGACCCTTTACTCCGCCGAGCTCGGCTCGGCGCCCGGCTCCGTGGGGCAGGTGCGCGAGGCGGCGGCGCGGCTGCTGCGCGTCGCGAAGGAGAACGGGGTCGCCACGATCCTCGTCGGCCATGTGACGAAGGACGGCTCGGTCGCAGGCCCGCGCGTGCTCGAGCACCTCGTCGACTGTGTCCTGCAGTTCGAGGGCGACCGCTACCGTGCGCACCGCGTCCTCCGCGCGGCGAAGAACCGCTTCGGCTCGACGAACGAGCTCGGCGTCTTCGAGATGACGGGCGCAGGGCTCGTCGGCGTCCCCGACCCGTCGGAGGTGTTCGGCCGGACGGTCGACGGGGAACCCGGCGCCGCGGTCGCCTGCGCGCTCGAGGGGACGCGCCCGATCCTGCTCGAGATCCAGGCGCTCGTTGCGCAGACCGACCTCGCGATGCCGCGGCGCGTCGCGACCGGGGTCGATCCGAAGCGCCTCGCGATGATCGTGGCGGTGCTCGCCCGCCATGCGGGCGTGCCGCTCGGGCAGGCGGACGTCTTCGTGAACGTGGCCGGCGGCGTCCGCATCGACGAGCCGGGTGCGGATCTCGCGATCGCGCTCGCAATCGCGTCCGCGGCGCGCGGAGTGCCCGTGCGGCCCGGCACCGCGGCATTCGGCGAGATCGGCCTGACGGGGCGGCTGCGCGAGGCGACGCAGGCCGAGCGGCGGCTCGAGGAGTGCGCGAAGCTCGGGCTCGCCGGCGTCGTCGCCCCGGCCGGGACGCCGGCTCGTGGCAAACTGAGCGTGGCCACCGCGGAGACGCTCCGCCGTGCTATCAACGCCGCGCTCGATGCCGCAGACCGATCCGAAGGAGACGACCAAGCCGCAGCCTGAGCTGGGCTTCACGCGGACGCCGTCCGAGGACGACCCGCGTCGCGATCCGAACCTCCTCGCCGCGATCCAGACGATCGCTCCCGGAACGCCGGTCCGGCAGGCGGTCGACGACGTGATCCGCTCGCACGAGGGCGCCCTGATCGTGATCGGCGATCCGCAGGTCCTCTCCTTTCTCTATTCCGGCGGGATCCGCATCGACGCGCCCTTCCGCCCCCAGCTCCTGTACGAGCTCGCGAAGATGGACGGCGCGATCATCGTGGACACGCAGATCAAGCGGCTCGCGTGGGCGAACGTCCAGCTGATGCCCGACCCGACGATCCCCTCCGACGAGACGGGAACGCGCCATCGCACTGCCGAGCGTGTCGCCAAGCAGACGGGCGCGCTCGTGATCTCCGTCTCGCAGCAGCGCGAGACGGTGACAGTCTTTGTCGGGCAGGCGCGCTACCAGCTCGACCCGGTGGCCGACGTGCTCGCGAAGACGAACCAGGCGCTCGGCACGCTCGAGACGTACCGCCAGCGGCTCGAACAGGTGCTGACGCGACTGACGGCACTCGAGTTCCAGAACGCCGTCGTCCTGGACGACGTGCTCGTGACGCTGCAGCGCGCGGAGATGACGTCACGGATGGCGGAGCGGATCCGCCGCGATTGCGTCGAGCTCGGCAGCGAGGGCCGCCTCATCCGCCTTCAGCTCGAGGAGCTCGTCGGCGAGGTCCCGCGCGAGCGTGACGCGATCGTCCGCGACTACCACGCCGCCGGGCACGGTCCCGAGGCGACGGTCGCGCTGGAAGGGCTGCGCGCGCTCAGGTATCAGGGCCTGCTCGAGTTCGACCGTCTGCTCGAGCTGCTCGGCTTCCCGCGCGGCACGAACGCGCTCGACACCTCCGTGCAACCGCGCGGGTACCGGATCCTCTCGCACATCCCGCGTATCCCCGACCCGGTGATCGGCCGGGTCGTCGGCGACCTCGGCTCGCTGGACGCCGTCGTCCGCGCCTCGCAGCGGGATCTCGAGGCCGTCGACGGTGTCGGCGGCGTCCGCGCGCGCGAGATCCGCGAAGGGCTCCGCCGGCTCCAGGAACACAACCTCGTCGACCGCTACCTCCAGCTCTGAGCGGCCGAAACGCCCGCAAATCCTCGCGTTTTCGGGCCATTTTTGATAAAGTGGTGAGTCCTGGGCCGGCGACCGGTGCGCCGGCTCTTTTGGCGGAAAACGCGGCGACGAGAGGGGAGATAGGGCTTGTACAAGGTCGGCGACAAGGTCGTGTACCCGCACCACGGTGCCGGGACGATCGTCAAGAAGGAGTCCCGCGAGGTGCTCGGCCAGAAGCGCGAATACCTGACTATCAAGATCCTCCACAACGACATGACGGTGCAGGTTCCGTCCGAGAACGCCGACGCCGTCGGCCTCCGCCGCGTGATCGGCGAGAAGGAGGTCGCCGTCGTCCTCAAGGCGCTCACGGGCGGGTCGACCGAGATGCCGAAGAACTGGAACCGCCGCTTCAAGCACAACCGCGACAAGATGAAGACCGGTGACGTGCTCGAGCTGGCCGAGGTCGTCCGGAACCTCGCGCTCCGCGACCACGAGAAGGGCCTCTCCACCGGCGAGAAGCAGATGTTCGTGAAAGCGAAGAAGATCCTCGCCTCCGAGCTGATGTACGCCAAGGGAATGGACGAGGACGAGTGCGCGGAGTGGCTCGAGGAAGTGCTCGCCACCGACAACGGCGCGAAGAAGAAGACGACGGCGAAGAAGAAGGCCGTCGCCGCAACCGCGTAAGCCCCGGCTCGTGTCCGTGTGGGCGATCCTCGTCGCCGCCGGGCGCGGCGAGAGGCTCGGCCTGGACCAGCCGAAGGCATTTGCGAAGCTCAACGACGAGCCGCTGCTCGCCGAGCCGCTCCGGCGGCTCGACGACTCCGATTGGATCGACGCGATCGTCATCGTCGCGCCGCCGGGCTGGGAAGAGCCGGCGATCCTGCTGGCCGAGGAGCTCGGCTGCGCCAAGGCGAACGCATGCGTCGCGGGCGGCGCGACGCGCAGCGACTCGGTGCGCGCCGGGCTGGCCGAGGTGCCGGCGGACGCGCTCGTCGTGCTCGTACACGACGCGGCCCGCCCGCTCGTCTCGGACGAGGTGATCGGCCGCGTGATCGAGCCGCTCTCGGACGGCTGGGACGGCGCCGTGCCGGGACTGCCGGTCTCGGACACGCTCAAGCTCGTCGCCCCGGACGGGGGAGTCGTCGACACCGTCTCGCGCGAGGGTCTCTACGCCGTGCAGACGCCGCAGGCGTTTCGTGCGGACGTCTTCCGGGCCGCTGCAGCCGCAGGCGATGCAACCGACTGCGCAGGTCTCGTCGAGGCGGCCGGCGGGCGGATCAAGCTCGTCGGCGGCGACGAGCGGCTGCTCAAGGTGACCACGAGCGACGATCTGGCGAAGATCGCGGCATGGCTTTGACCGCGATCGTCTTCGACGTCGGCGAGACGCTCGTCGACGAGACGAAGGACTGGGAGCACGCCGCGGACGCCTGCGGCGTCCCGCGGTTCACCCTGATGGCGCTCGTCGGCGCGGCGATCGAGCGAGGCGAGTCGCATCGGCGAGCCTTCGAACGGCTGGGCGTCGAGCACGTCCCGGACGGCGTCGCCACTGGAATGCTGTATCCGGATGCCGGGCCCTGCCTGCGCGAGCTGCGTGCGCGCGGGCTGAGGGTCGGCGCCGCAGGGAACATGCGCGCAGCGAACGAGGACCTCGTCCGGCCGTTCGTCGACTTCGTCGCGTCGTCTGAGCGCCTGGGCGTGGAGAAGCCGTCGCGCGAGTTCTTCGCGCGGGTGCGCGAGCTCGCCGGCTGCGCCGCCTGGGAGCTCGTCTACGTGGGCGACCGCGTCGACAACGACGTCGCTCCCGCGCTCGCGGCGGGCATGGCGGCTTTCCACCTCCGGCGCGGGCCGTGGGGCCACCTGCACGAGACGCCGCCGGGCGCGCGCCGGATCGAGTCGCTCATGCAGCTCCTGGAGCTCGTGTGACCGAGTTCCGCGTCGGAACCGGCTTCGACGCGCATGCGCTCGTGGCGGACGTCCCGCTCGTGCTCGGCGGAGTGCGCATCGACTATCCGCGCGGGCTTGCCGGCCACTCCGACGGCGACGTCCTCGCGCACGCCCTCACGGACGCGGTGCTCGGAGCCGCCGGCCTCGAGGACATCGGCGCGCTCTTCTCGTCCGACGACCCCGCGCTCGCCGGAGCCGACTCGATCGAGCTGTTGCGCGAGGCGTGGACCCGCGTGCGCGTAGACGGCTGGCAGCTCGCGAACGCCGACGTCGTGCTGATCGGCGAGGAGCCCCGGCTCGCGCCGCACCGGGACGCGATGCGCGCGCGCCTCGCGTCGGCGCTCGTCGTCGACCCGTCGCTCGTCGCGGTCCGCGCGACGACGACCGACCGCCTCGGTTTCGTCGGGCGCGGCGAGGGCCTGGCCGCGCAGGCGGTCGCGCTCCTCCGGCGTCCGGCCTGAGCCGTAGCGTTCGGGGCATGGCCAAGCCGGTGGAGGACTGGACGCCGGACGAGCTGCGCGCCGAAGCGATCCGGCTGCTCGACGAGCTCACCCGGCGTGCGACGCCGGCCGCGGCGAAGAAGGGCGCCGACGTCGTCAAGGCCTGCGAGAACTGGATTCGCGGCCGCGCCTGGGACGAGACGTTCACGCGCGAGATGGTCGAGGACGAGCTCGCGATCCACGAGCGCAAGGCGGGGCAGGAGCTCGGCACGCTCGAGCGCGAGCGGCTCGTGCAGCTCTGGCTCGCCTTGTATTCGGAGCGCTACCCGGAAGCGGCGTAACCAGCAGGGCCAGGGCGCGAAGGGCCGGACCCCGGCGGCCTACCGCCCGCCGCGCCGCGCATTCTTCTGCGCCTTCTCGAGCCGCCGCCGCATCTGGCGGTTCGTCGCCTCCGGCGCGACCGGCTGGACGCCTTGCTGCTCCTGCATCTCGAGCAGCGCGCGGCGCTCCGCCCGCGTCAGCTGCGACATCGCGCGCTGGGCCTGCTGCGGATCGTTCAGGCGCGAGCCGTGGCGCTGGATCTTCTTCATCGCGCTCGCGAGCTCGGGGTTCGTGCGCTCGAGCGCGGCTTTCGATGCCTTCTCCATGCCACGGCGGAGGAGCGGCACCTTCGCCATCGCCGTCACGACCGGCCGGATGTAGCGGCCGTTCTGCACGCGGCCGAGGAGCGCGAACCCTCCGAACAGCACGAGCACGCCGAGGAGGATCCAGAGCGGGATGAGGAGCGTCACGATGCTCGCGACCGGCACGGCGGCCATGGTACTAGGCCGGTAGCGACACGGAGCCCTCCGCCACGGCCACCAGTCCGTCGCGGGCGAGCGACGCGACGACCTCGGGGTCGAGCTCCACGACGGGCCGGTCGCCCTCCGCGACGAGTCGTAGCGTCGCCGCCCGACGCTGGCGGAACGAGCCCTCGAAGGAGCCCTGCCTGCGCAGCGGCTCGTACCGGCTGCCGCGGGCGGGACATGCCGCGGCGAGCGGGCATCGCTCGCACCGTGGGACACGCGCGAGGCAGACCGTCGCTCCGAGGTCCATCAGCGCCTGGGCGGCGGCCGCCGAGAACGTCCGTCCCGTCCGCTCCTGCACGCGGCGCACGTTCACGTCGACGGGGAGCACGGCGCGACCGAACGCAAAGCAGGCGAGGGCGTCGGCCGTGTAGCGCCCGACCCCGGGCAGCTCCGTCAGATCCTCGGGCCACCCGTGCGCGGCGACGAGTCGCGCCGCCCGGTGCAGGTTGAGCGCGCGCCGGTTGTAGCCGAGTCCCTGCCACTCGCGGATCACGTCGCCGGGCGTCGCCGCCGCGAGCGCCGCGGCCGTCGGCCAGCGTTCGAGCCACCGCAGCCAGCGCGGGACGACGCGCTCGACCTGCGTCTGCTGCGCCATGACTTCAGAAACCAGGATCGCGTACGGGTCGCGTGTCTCGCGCCACGGCAGGCGGCGGGCGTTCTGCTCGTACCAGCGCAGGAGCAACTCCTCCATCGCCGCGAGCGTAGACGCTCCGCCGGAGCACAGGCCGTTCACAGCGATCTCCGAGGTACGCGCGGCACGGTGAGTGGCATGACACTCATCACAATCGCAATCGTGAACGGCGTGCTCGCGCTCTTGATGCTCGTGGCACTCGCCGCGGTTTTCTCGCTCGGCCTGCGCATGGACAGGACGACGAACGAGCGGAGCGTCGTCCCGGCGGCGCCGACGCCGCTCGAGCTGCGGCAGACGAGCTCGCGAAAGCAGCCTAGGCCGGAGCGGGGGCGGCGAGCAGCGGCTCCGCCGCGGGCTCGTCGCCCTGCCCGCTCGGCAGGCGCAACGCGAACGTCGAGCCGCGTTCCGCGCTCCTGACGGTGCAGCGGCCGCCGTGCGCATGGGCGATCGCCTGCACGATCGCAAGCCCGAGGCCGACGCCGCCGAGCGCGCGGGTTCGCGCCTCGTCCGCGCGGCCGAATCGCTCGAAGATCCTGTCGACGGCATCCGCCGCGACGCCGCAGCCGGCGTCCTCGACCTCGATCACCGTCTCGCGCCGGTCGACGTAGGCGCGGAGCACGATCGGCGTGTGCGCTTCCGAATACTTGACCGCGTTTTCGAGCAGCGCGTCGACCGCCTCGCGGAGCGCGTCCGCGTCCCCGCGAACGTGGGAGGCCCCGGGTTCGACCTCGAGCTGCCAGGCGCGCGGCGCGATCCCCGACCAGCGCAGGAAGATGTCGGAAAGGAGCGGCTCGAGCTCGACGTGCTCACGGCGCACGAAGTCGTTGCGGCCGGCCTTTGCGAGCAGCAGCAGCCGGTCGACGATGCGTTCGATTCGCGCGAGCTCGTCGAGCGCCACGTGCAGCTCGTGCGAGTCTCGGCCGTCTCGTTGCAGCAGCTCGAGGTGGCCCCGGGCTATCGTCACCGGCGTCCGCAGCTCGTGCGAGACGTCGTGCAGGAACGCCTCCTGCCGCTCGAGCAGGTGTGCCCTGTGCTCTCCGATCCGCTCCGCGACGTGAACTGCCTCGAGCCGCCGGCGTGCATGCCACACCATCGCGAGGAACATCGCCGACATCAGCGGAACCTCGAACAGCTCCCCCCACAGCTGCAGCCCTCTGAAGGCGTCGGCGAAGATGCTCGCTCCGGTCGCGGCGATCACGACGCTCAGAACGCCCCAGGTCAGCCGCGGACCCCAGACGCGGAAGCCGTAGACGAGCGTGAGGCTGATCCAGACGAAATGGAACGGGATCGTCTCCCAGCCCGGCCACTGGATCATCGCGAGCCAGTTCGCCAGCGCGAAGACGGCCCATGCGAGCTCGATGCGGTTACGCCGCAGCCAGCCGGTAACCGGCATTCCTCACGGTCTCGATCGGCGTGGCGGGCTCGAGCTTCTGGCGCAGCCGGCGGATGCATACCTCGACGACGTTCGAGCCCGGGTCGAACGCGTAGCCCCAGACCTCGGCGAGCAGCCGCTCCCGGCTCACGACCTCGCCCGCGTGCACCGCGAGGTGATGGAGCACGCGGAACTCGCGGTCGGACAGGTTCGCGACCACGCCGTCGAGCTGCGCCTGCCTGCGAGCGAGGTCGAGCACGAGCGGACCGGCACGCACGAGGTTGCCGTCGTCGGGCAGCGCGCCGCGTCGCAATTGCGCGCGCACGCGCGCGAGCAGCTCGTCGAGCGCGAACGGCTTCGACACGTAGTCGCTCGCGCCCAGGTCGAAGCCGCGCAGCTTCGTCTTCAGGTCAGCGCGGGCAGAGAGGATCACGACGGGCAGCTCGGGACGCTCCGCATGGATCCGCCGCAGGACGCTGAGCCCGTCAAGCGCCGGCAGGAGCAGGTCGAGCACGACGAGGTCCCAGGACGCGCCGAGCGCGAGCCGCAGTCCCTCGCGACCGTCGTGGGCGGCCGCAACCGCGTAGCCCTCGGCCTCGAGGCCGCGCGTGAGGAACGACGAGATCCGCGCCTCGTCCTCGATCACGAGAATTCGCATCGCCCCCCGATCTACCTCCCGCTCGAGCTGACCATACCGCGCCGGATCATGACGTGTAAATGAGCCGGAGATGACAGTTCGGTCATCTTGACCGCGCGCGGCGCCGGACGCCGTTATACCCAGCGACCGTGCGGCCGGCAATGGCGAAGGCGGCGGGCGTCGTGGCAGCGATCGCGGCCGCCGGCGTGCTCATCGGCTTCTACATCTCCGGCTACCTCGTCGGCAACACGAAGGTGTTCCGGCCGACTGCGCAGGGGCGGAGCGTCCACCTGACGATCGAGACGGTCGCAGCGGTCGGGCCGCAGCTCGCGCCGCATCCGGACTGGGTGTCGTACCTCGTCCGCGACACCAGCGGGCACTGGCGGCGCACCACCATCTGGACGTTGCCGGCCCATGCGCTCGTGCACGTCACGATCTACAACTTCGACAGCGCGAGCGGCCTCCGCAACCCGCTCCTCGGGCGACCGACCGGACTCGTCGGCAGCGAGCTGGTCGACGGCAAGCCGCTCACCGTCCTTCCGCCCGACCAGCCGTCGCACACCTTCGCGGTACCGGAGCTCGGGGTTCTCGTCCCGATCGCGCCGGTCGCCGACGACGCGAAGAACACGTGCGGCTACGCGCCGTGCCCGCTGTCCAACGCGCATCGGACGATCACGTTCACGTTCCGCACGGGCAAGCCGGGGCACTACCGCTGGCAGTGCTTCGTGCCCTGCGCCGCAGGCTTCCTCTACGGCTTCGGCGGGCCGATGCAGACGGTCGGGTACATGGACGGCTTCCTGAACGTCGTCTGATGACGACGGCCCCCCGGGACGGCGTGATCGCGAACGACGGCCACGGCCGGCGCTTCGTGATCGCGTTCATCGTGCTGAGCGTGATCGCGACGCCGCTCGTCGCGATCTTCGTCGGCCCACTCTTCCCGCCCGGCAACGGCTCCGCGCAGGCGCACGAGCAGGTGTTCGACAACACCTGGCTCGTCGCGATCATGACGCCGCCGGCCGTCTTCGTCGTCGTGTTCCTGCTGTACGCCCTCGTCAGCTTCCGCAGCCGCAGCGCTGCCGTCGTGGACGGTCCTCCGATCCGCGGCGATGCGCGGATCCAGGCCGTCTGGATGGCTGCGACCGGGATCATCGTCCTTTTCCTGGCCGGCTTCGGCAGCTACGAGCTCGTGCAGTCCGGCTCGGGCGGCGGGCAGGGGCCGAACCCCGCCTTCACGCCGGCCGGCGCATCCAAGGCCATGGACGTGCAGGTGATCGCGCAGCAATGGGAGTTCACGTACCGCTATCCGTCCTACGGCGGGGTCGAGGTGCCGCATCTCGTGCTGCCCGCGAACACGCTCATCCGCCTCCACGTCACGTCGCTCGACGCGATCCACTCGTTCTGGGCCTACCAGCTCGGTGTGAAGGCGGATGCGAACCCAGGCGTCGACAACGTCGCTTACGTCCAGACGAAGGGGCCGATGACGTTCGACATCCACTGCGCCGAGCTCTGCGGCCTCTGGCACGGCTACATGTTCGACACCGGACAGGTCGTCGATGCGAGCCGCTTCGCGAGCTGGATCAAGCAGCAGCGGACGTACTTCGGCCCGGTGGTGAAGTACCTGCCCAAGTACTCGACCATCTACCTGCCCGACCCGCAGCGGCGCGCGGGCTGAGACGAGAGGAGCGCCGTTGACCGCATTCCGTCGTCTGATCGGATTCAACCTCCTCACCGCGGTCGTGCTCGGCATCGGCGGCTGGTATCTCGGCTGGTTCATCGGCCACCAGATCACGGGTAAGAGCCTCGACTTCTTCGGCGAGATCGACCAGAACGACATCTCGATCTTCCTCGGCTACTTCATGGGCGTGATCGCCTTCCTCCTGGGACTCGGCTTCGGCGTCTACCCCTGGGCGCGAATGCGCGGCTATCCACCGTCGCTGCGCGAGAAGGAGACGGCGGGCATCGGCCGTTACTTCACGCTCTGCACCGACCACAAGGTCGTCGGCATCCAGTACCTGTGGGGGATCGGGCTGTTCTTCTTCGTCGGCGGCCTCAACGCGATGTTCATCCGCGCGGAGCTGCTGAGCCCGACGAACCACATCTTCCCGCCGGGTCAGTACCTGACGCTCGTCGGCATGCACGGGACGATGATGATGGGGATGATGACGAGCGGGATCCTCGGCCCGTTCGCGAACTACGTCGTCCCGCTGATGATCGGTGCGCGCCGGATGGCGTTCCCGCGCATCGAGGCGTTGACGTTCTGGCTGCTGATGGCCGCCGGGACGATTCTCGTGACGACGATCCTCTTCGGCGGCTTCCCGACGGGCTGGACGGGCTACGAGCCCCTGAACGACCAGGCGAACGGCGGGATGGACGCGTACATCGCGTTCTTCGCGCTCGTCGGGATCTCCATGACCCTGCTCGGGCTGAACCTGATGGCGACGATCATCACCATGCGCGCGCCCGGTCTGACCTGGTCGCGGCTGCCGATCTTCTGCTGGGGCGTCGTCTCGACCGCGATCCTGATGGTGCTCGCGGCACCGGTGCTCGTCGCGGTGCTGAGCATGGCGATGCTCGACCGAACCGGGCAGACCTCGTTCTTCATCGCGAGCGCGGGCGGCAGCCCGTACCTGTACGAGAACCTGTTCTGGATCTTCGGGCACCCCGAGGTGTACATCCTCGCGCTGCCCGGCTTCGGGATCGTGCTCGAGCTGCTGCCGGTGTTCTCGCGCAAGCCGCTCTGGGGCTACCGGCTCGCGGTGGCGGGCCTGATGGGCGTGACGTTGCTGAGCTGGCTCGTCTGGCAGCACCACCTGTTCGTCAGCGGCATCAACAGCGATCTGCGCCCGTTCTACATGCTCTCGACCGAGCTGATCTCGATCCCGACCGGGTTCACCTTCCTCTGCGGGCTGATGACGATCTGGCGCGGGCAACTGCGCTTCACGGTGCCGATGCTCTTCTGCCTCGCGTGGTTCTTCAACTTCCTGATCGGCGGGTTGTCGGGCGTGTTCCTCTCGGATACGCCGAGCGACGTGACGACGCACGGCAGCTTCTTCTCGATGGCGCATTTCCACTACACGATCATGGGCGGGCTCGTCTTCACGTTCTTCGCCGCGATCTACTACTGGGTGCCGAAGATGTTCGGCGTCGAGCTGAACGAGCTGCTCGGCAAGATCCACTTCTGGCTGATGTTCATCGCGTTCAACTCGACCTTCGGGCCGCTGTTCGCCGTCGGGTTCCTGGGGCAGCCGCGGCGCGTCGTGTCGTACCCCTCGCACCTCCAGTTCCTGAACGACTGGGTCTCGGTCTCGGCGTTCGTCCTCGGCTTCTCGATGCTGATCTTCCTCGCGAACCTCGTGTACTGCCTCGTGTTCGCACGTGTCCCCGCCCCGGCGAACCCGTGGGCGTCGCTCTCGCTCGAGTTCCAGCTCCCGTCGCCGGTGCCGGTGCACAACTTCGAGCGGGTCCCGGTGTTCACTGGCGACCCGTACGGCTACGGCGAGGCCGCACCGCCCGTGGGCGTGCCCGCGCCGTCGCCGGCCGGAGGCATGTCGTGAGCGACATCGCCGCGACCGACTACTCGATCGTCGAGGAGGAGCCTCCCGAGCTCCTGGCTCGAAACCTGCGCACGGCCTCACACCTGCTCGCGAGCGCGACCGCCTTCTTCTTCCTCGCGTTCGTCTTCGGCTACTTCTACCTTCGCTCGCTGAACAACGCCGGCCTCTGGCACCCGAAGAGCGTGTCGGCGTCGCAGGCATACGGGGCGGTGGTCATGGCGCTGACCGTCGCGAGCGCGTTCCTCGTCCGGCTCGGCCTGTTCGACCACCGCCGCGGGCGGCGTCCGCAGTGGCGGGTCAAGGGAGGCGCGGCCCTCGCGGCCGGCCTGGCGGCGATCGTCCTGCAGATCGTCGAATGGACGCAGATCGGCTTCGGCCCCGCGGACGGCGGGTACGCGAGCATCTTCTACGGCTGGACCGCGTTCCAGGTGCTCTTTGCGGTGGGGGCGCTCTTCTGGCTCGAGAACATCCTCGCGACGTCGCTGCGCTACGGGAAGATCGCCTCGGGCGCACCGGCGCCGGGCGAGGCGTCGGGCGATCCGCACCGGACCGCGCACGACATTCGCGACCCGCTCTCGCTCGTCCGCGCAGGCCTCGAGGCGGTCTCGTTCTACTGGGCCTTCCTCGCCGGGCTCGCCGTCCTCGCCTGGATCATCCTCTACCTGATCTGAGGCAGTGCCGAGCCTGACGAGCCCCGCGGCCTGGCCGATCGAGCCCCCGTTCTACGCGCTCGTGGTGGCGGCGACGCTCTACTGGCTCGGCGGCCGCCGGCGCGTGTCGGGCCCGCACGGGCACGAGCAGGCGGGGCGGACGCTCGCGTTCTCGCTCGGCCTCTTCGCGATCCTCGTCGCCGTCGACTCGCCGCTCGATCCGCTCGCCGACAAGCTGTTCGCCGCGCACATGGCCCAACACGTCCTGCTGCTCAGCGTGGCGCCGCCGCTGATCGTCGTCTCGGCCCCGTGGATGCGGCTGTGGCAGCCGTTGCCGCTGCGCGTGCGGCGGGCGGTCGCGCGGACGCTTGCGCTCAGCCCGCGCACGCGGTGGCTGCGCCGAAGCGCGCACGCGATCGCACATCCGCTGTCTGCGTGGCTGCTCGCGTCCGCGACGCTCGTCGCCTGGCACCTCCCGGCGCTGTACGACCTCACGCTCCGAAACGACGCGGTGCACCAGCTCGAGCACGGCCTCTTCTTCGCCACGGCCCTGCTCTTCTGGGGCGCCGTGATCGATTCGCCGCCGTTCCGCTCGCGGCTCTCGTGGCTCTGGCGCGGCGCGTTCGTGCTCAGCGGGATGCTCGTCGGCTGGGTGCTCGCAGTCGTGCTCGCCTTCGCGCGCTCGCCGCTCTACGCCGCCTACGCCACGCTCTCGCATCGCCCGGGCGGTCTCTCCGCCCTCAGCGACCAGGCGATCGCCGCCGGTGTGATGTGGGTGCCCGGGTCGCTCGCCTACTCGATCGCCTTCGTCGTCTTCGCCTATCGCTGGCTCGGCCCCGCGCCGACCCGCCGGCCCGCACTGAGAGGAGCTCACTCATGACACTCGTGGCCTCGCACTTCCTGGCGGGCGAGATCCTCACGCTCGTGCTGCCGGTCGGCGTGCTGATCGCGGTCGGCCTCTACTGGTGGCTGCTGCTGCGCCGCCGCTCGCCCGAGACCGAGACGCCGCGCACGCCGCAATGACCGAGCTCGGCGCGCGCGCAGCCGGCCTGCGGCGGCGCGGCGGGCGACCGCTGCTGCCGGTGCTCGCGCTCGCGGCCGCGGCGGGAGTCGCCGGCGGCGCGCTCGTCCAGGTGTCGCAGCGAGCGCACTCGGCGGCACCTGCGCTGCCCGTGCTGCACGGCCAGGCCGTCTGGGCGCCGGGAGCGCGGCCCGCGCCGGACTTCGCGCTCCGCGACCAGCACGGCGCGCTCGTGTCGCTGCGCTCGCTGCGCGGCCGCACCGTGCTTCTCACCTTCCTCGATTCCCAGTGCCACAGCTCGTGCCCGATCGTCGGGCGGCAGCTCGGCTCCGTGCTGCGCCGCCTGCCGGCCGCCGCGCGGCCGGCGATCGTCGTCGTGAGCGTCGACCCGGCCGGGGATACGCGCACCGGCATCGCGCACGCGCTCGCGAAGTGGGGCCTCGCCGGCCCGTGGACCCTGCACTGGCTGAACGCCGCGCGACGCGTGCAGCTCGAGCACGTCTGGAAGCGCTACGGCATCGTCGTGCAGCCGACGTCGCACGACATCATGCACAGCCTTGCGCTCTACCTGATCGACCGGCGCGGCGACGAGCGGACGGCGTATCTCTTCCCGTTCCTGCCGGTCTTCGTGCAACACGACCTGTCGCGTCTCGCGGCGGAGCCGGCATGAGGACCGGCGTCGCGCCCGGGCCGTGGCTCCGCGCCACGGCGGCGGCCGCGGCCGTCGCCGCGGCGGCCGCGGTCGCGAGCGGCGCGTCCGGGGCCGGAGTCCCGCACAGGATTCTCGCGGCGCTCGCCGGCCCGCCGCTCGCGGCGCTCCTCGCCGCCGCGCTGCTCGCGCACCCGCAGCTCCTCCGGCCCGCGCTCGCTGCGTCGGCGGCGGTGGCGCTCACCGCGGTCCTGCCGGCCGCTCCCGCGCTCCACACGGCGCTCGCCGCCGCAGCGCTCGCCGCCCTGGCGGCGCTCGCCGCCCGAACGTTCCGCGGCCGGCGGCCGTCTGCCACGACGTGGCGCGACTACCTGACGCTGACGAAGCCGCGGATCATGTTGCTGCTTCTCCTCACCGGCTTCTGCGGCCTCGTCGCCGCCGCGCACGGCATTCCCGGCGTCGGCCGCACGCTCGCCGCGATGGGCGGGCTGGCGCTCGCCTGCGGCGGTGCGTCGGCGCTCAACCACGTGCTCGACCGCGACATCGACAGGCTGATGGGAAAGCGCACGGACCGCCGCCCGGTCGCCGCAGGGCGCATCCCGGCGAGCCGCGCCCTCGAGTTCGGGCTCGCGCTCTCGGCGGCGTCGTTCACGCTGCTCGCCTCGACCGTCAACGTCCTGACGGCCTCGCTCGCGCTCGCGGGCAACCTCTTCTACGTGGTCGTCTACACCCGGCTGCTCAAGCGGTCGACGCCGCAGAACATCGTGATCGGCGGTGCCGCAGGCGCCGTGCCGCCGCTCGTCGGCTGGGCCGCCGCCGGCCACGGGATCGGGGTTCCTGCGCTCCTGCTGTTCGCGATCGTCTTTCTCTGGACGCCGCCGCACTTCTGGGCTCTCGCGCTGCTCCTGCGAGACCATTACGCGAAGGCGGAGGTGCCGATGCTCCCGGTCGTTCGCGGGGCGCGCGCGACCGAGCTGCAGATCGTCCTGTACACGATCGGCCTCGGCGCTCTGACCTGCGTGCCGTATGCCGTGGGCGCGTTCGGCGCCGTCTACCTCACGGCGGCGCTGGCGCTCGGCACGGTGTTCACATGGCTTGCGCTCCGGCTACGGCGGAGCGATTCCCGCCGCGACGCGGCGCTGCTCTTCCACTACTCGCTGCTCTACCTGGCGCTGCTCTTCGTCGCCGCCGCGCTCGACGCCGTCGCCTAGGGACCGTTTCTGGCGCTGATCTCGACGCCGCGCGTCTTGCCGACGTCGAGCACGTCCCACATGCGGGCCTCCTCGTGCCCGGGCACGAGGCAGGCGAGGCGGTAGGTGCCGCGCCGCGAGGCGAGGAACGAGAAGCTCGTCTGCTTGCCGGCGGGGAGCACGGGCGTCGCCGCCCCGCGAAAGGCCGGCCGGTACGTCATCGGCCCGGTGACGACCGCGCAGGAGTGGCGAAGCGGGCCGCGGTTCTCGCAGCGGATCCGCACGCGCCAGCCGAGCGGCACCGAGAGCAGAAGCTCGCCGCGGCCGTATCCGTCGAAGTTGAAGCCGTTGTTCTCGCCGTTGTACGACGCCACGAGCGTCAACGTCACCGCATGCCGTGCATGGTCGACGGCGAGAAACTGGCGCGGGTTGGGCCCGGCGGCCGCGGCCACGAGTCCGGCGAGCACGGTTCAAGGATCGCAGATCGCCGGCGGGTTTCGCGAGCGGTGCCCGGGGGACTCTCCGGCCGCGAGGCTTCGACGGCCCAGCGCGACGGCTCCGCACACCCGCCTCAGCCGCCCGCCTTCGCCCGAGAGACACGGGGACACGTGCGGGTGGAGGAGCGATGGGACGAACGGGTGGCGACGCCCTGCGGGGAGCGCGTTGATAGTGGTCTTCGAGGCGCTCGGCGCAGCGCTCGGCGGAGCGACGGCCACTGCGGCGTGCATCGCCGTGGCGCAGCGGCTCACCGCCGTCCTGCGAGGTGTCCGTCGACCCGCGCTGCGCCGGCCTACGTGAACGGCCGCTCGTGCACGCGGTCGTGCTCGAGCTCCTCCGACGACCGTGCGAGCGCGTCGACGTCGTTGCGATGGAGTGCCGCGACGGTGTGCGGGTCCTGGAGGACGGCCCAGCAGAAGCGCTCGTTGCCGCACCGCCGGACGTACGGGTCGCGGATGATCTCGCCGAGCGGCCGCCCGCGCCGGTGCTCGCGGACGATGTATGCCCGCAGGCGGGCCTCGCGGAACGGGCGCCTCGCGAAGAGGTAGTACGGGTTGCCGCGCCAGGGGCTCATCGCTTCTGCCTTCCTTGCCGTTAAAGTATCGCATTACGATTCTGCCGCGTCGACCGCTTCCGAAACAGCGGGCTGCGGCGCCGTTCGTCACACTGCCCAGGTGCCGGCCCCGACCGACCCCAGCGAGCGCCTCCGCCGCCTCCAGACCGTCACGGAGGTGGCCCTCACGCATCTCGACCTGGAGCAACTCCTCGGCGAGCTGCTCGTGCGCGTCCGCGACATCCTGGAGGCGGATACCTGCGCCGTGCTCATGCTCGATGCCGAGACCGACGAGCTCGTCGCGCGTGCAGCCGTCGGGATCGAGGAGGAGGTCGAACGGGGCGTTCGGATTCCGGTCGGGCAGGGCTTCGCCGGCCGTGTGGCCGCGACGCGCAAGCCCGTGATCCTGCCCGACGTCGATCACGCAGACGTGATGAACCCGATCCTGCGAGAGAAGGGGATCAAGTCGCTGCTCGGCGTGCCGCTGATGATCTCGGGCGACGTGCTCGGGGTGATGCACGTCGGCTCGCTGACCCCGCGCGAGTTCGGCGATTCGGACGTCGAGCTCCTGCAGCTCGTCGGCGACCGTGCGGCGCTCGCGATCGAGCACGCACGCGCGTTCGACGCCGAGCGGAACGCCCGCCGTCGGCTCGAGCAGATCCAGTCCGTCACCGACGCCGCGATCTCCGTGCTCGAGCTCGAAGAGCTCCTCGCCGAGCTGCTCTCGCGAATCAAGGTCAGCCTCGGCGTGGACACCGTCGCCATCCTCCTGCTCGACGAGGAGGCGAACGAGCTCGTCGCGCGGGCTGCGCTCGGGATCGAGGAGGAGGTCGAGCAGGGCGTTCGGATCCCGGTCGGCAAGGGCTTCGCCGGCCGCGTCGCGGCGACACGTGCCCCGGTGTTCCTGCCCGACGTCGACCAGGCGAACGTCTGGAACCCGATCCTGCGCGAGAAACGGATCAAGTCGCTGCTCGGCGTGCCGCTCGTCGCGCGCGATGCCGTGATCGGCGTCCTCCACGTCGGCTCGCTGACGCCGCGGATGTTCGGCCGCGAGGACACGGAGCTGCTCCAGCTCGTGGCCGAGCGCGCAGCGCTCGCGATCGAGCGTGCACGCGTCCACGAGGAGCTCGTCGAGCTCGACACCTTGAAGCTGAACTTCGTCGCCGTCGCTTCGCACGAGCTACGCACTCCGGCGACGTCGATCTACGGGATCCTGGCGACACTGCGGGCGCGCGGCGACGCGATCTCGACCGATGTTCGGGATCAGCTCGAGGAGAATCTCTGGGAGCAGGCGCTCCGCCTCCGTCGCCTGATCGAGCAGCTGCTCGACCTCTCGCGGCTCGACGCGCGCACGCTGCAGCTCGAGCCGCAGCTGCTCCGCCTCGATCTGCTGTTGCGCGACGTGGTTGCCGGTCTCGACGGCGACGAGGAGGTCGTGCTCGACGCGCCGGAGGGGCTGCGCGTGCGTGCCGATCCGACTGCCGTCGAGCGCGTCGTGTCGAACCTCGTCTCGAACGCGCATCGGTACGGCCGGCCGCCGGTCGTCGTCGCTGCGCACCAGACCGACACGCACGTGCGCATCGTCGTCTCCGACGAAGGCGAAGGCGTGCCGCCCGATTTGCGGCCCCGCCTGTTCCAGCGGTTCGAGCGGGCGGACGCCGCAGGCCCGGGGAGCGGGCTCGGGCTCGCGATCGCGCGTGCGTATGCACGCGCCCACGGCGGGGACGTCGTCTACGAGCCGCTGCCGCGCGGGTCCCGATTCGAGTTCTTCTTCCCCGCCGCTCCCTGACGGCCCGTCAGTCGGTGCGCTCGCCGAGCCACCGGCGCAAACGGTCGAGATCCTCCTCGAACGATGCGATCTCCTGCTCGACCTCGCGGTTCCGCTGGCGCATCCGTCGCAGGCGGTTGCTGAACTCGTCGAGCAGCTTCTCGAGCTCCTTCGTCTTCTCCTTGACCTCGCGGACGAGCGCAGTGTCGTCGATCACGCTGCACCGCCGTGTAGCGCCAGTGCGGCGAGTGCCGGCTCCACGTGTTCGCGTGCGAGCGCGTGCTCGATCGACTCCAGCTGCGCGACGAGCCAATGCTCGCAGAGCGGGCTGAGCTCGAGACGGTCGTCGGCGACGGCGCTCAACAGCTCGCCGACGTCCTCCGCCACGTCGAGCAGCTCTCCGACGTCTCCCCGGAGCGGTTCCGTCTGCACTTCCATCCCGGGCGCCTCCTCGGTCACCGTCGCCGTCGCCGGAGAGCAGAGCGACTGAGCGCAGTCACGGCGACGACTGCGGCGGGATCGCTCTCTCGAAGCGCCTTGACTTCCCTCCGCCTGCGGCGGGAAACCCCGGGGCGTTTACTCCCACCGCTGGGTGGAACCGGCAACTTATATCGTAGTTCGATCTTTTTCAGACTGGAGTGGGCATGGAGATCGGCAAGCCCAAGCGCATCTATCGCGTCGAGCCGCTGCGGAACCCGGTGCCGTCCAAGCGGACGCGCCCCGAGCGGAAGGCGCCGCAAACCGCGCCGGCGAGGTGAGCGCGCTCGGGCCGGACTCGCTCGAGGTTCCCGACTTCGCGGAAGCCCTCGAGGCCTGGCGCGTCTGGCGCGTCGTCGCACGGAAGGAGGGGTACCGCCTCGGGAGCGTCGTGAAGCCGGCGCTGTGGCCGACGGACGCGCCGCTCGTCGCGCGTTGCCTCCGCATCACCCTCGTCCCGTCGTGGCTCCGCCGCCGGCGCGGCAAAGAGCACGCCGTCCCGCTCGACCGCTGCGAGTGCGGCATCTACGCCGGCTGGTTGCCGACCGTCGCCCAGTACCTCGACTCGGTCGCAGGCGGGCCGGTCGCACTCGTGCTCGGGCAGGTGTCCCTGTGGGGCACGGTGATCGAGTGCGAGCGCGGCTTCCGCGCCTCGCTCGCATATCCGCTCCGGATCTTCGCGCCAGTCGAGGCGCCGCCGCGCGGCAGGCACCGCTGGAAAGAGATCGTGAGCGGCCTCGAGACCTACGGTGTTCCCGTCGAGCCGCTGCCGGCGCACTACCGCGACGCGGTCGAGCTCGTCGAGCGGACGCTGGTTTCGGGCCGCAGCGAGCGGGAAGCGTGAAAGCATCGTATTACGATCTTGAGGAGGCGACCGCGATGGTCGACACCACCGTCCGGCGCCCGAGCCGGCTCGAGGGCCCTCAGGCGAGGATCTTTCTGCAACCGGTCGCGGCGCCTGCGGTGCTCGGGTACTTCGCGCTCGGAAGCGCCTTGATCATCTGGGGCAGCTGGTTCGCGTCCGGCTGGGGCACGGAAAAGGATCCGTCGAGCTTCATCCCGTTCCTGCTCCTCTTCGGCGGGGTGGGCCAGCTCGCCGCCGCGCTCTGGGGCTACCGCGCCCGCGCCGCCGTCGCCGCTGCACTGCACGGCTCGTGGGCCGCCTTCTTTCTCGGCCTCGGGCTGATCTACCTGCTCGCGACGACGCACACGATCGTCGTGCCGTCGCGCGGCACGCCCTGGCCCGCGCTCGGCCAGTGGCTGATCTACATGAGCGTCGTCACGTGGACGACCGCCTTCGCCGCGCTGCCGCGCAGCCCGGTCGGCTTCCTCGCGCAGGGGACGCTCGGGTCGGGCGCCGCGATCGGCGCTGCGGCGCTGCTGCTCGGTTCTTCCGGCTGGGAGGAGGTCGCGGGCTGGCTTTTCGTCGCCGCGGCGACGTTCTCGTTCTATGTCGGCGCCGCGCTGATGCTCGACACCGTCTACGGCAAGGTCGCGCTGCCGCTGCTCCGGCGCGGGGCGGCCGATCCGATCCAGTACGAGCGCGGCGACCCCGGTGTGAAGGTGGGACAATGAGAACCCAAGAGCGTCCGCTGCCCGACGAGGCCGAGCTCGAGGTGCCGCCGGCCCGGGTCTTCCTCGTCCCGATCGCCCCGCCTGTCACGCTCGGGCTCTTCGGCTTCTTCGCCTCGACGATGATCGTCTCCACGTGGCTGCTCGGCTGGTGGGGCACGCCGAAGGGCTCGCCGCCGACGATGTTCGAGATCGCCGCGATGTTCGGCGGGGTCGCGCAGTTCGCCTCGGGCCTCTGGTCGTTCCGGGCGCGCGACTACATCGGCTCCGCGCTCCTGACGATGTGGGGCACCTACTGGATGGCGTGGGGCTTCCTCCAGGCCCTCGCCGCGAACCACACGATCACGATCCCGCCGCTCTCGACGCCGCAGCCCGGGTTCGCGATCTGGTTCGTGCCGCTCGCGCTCTTCACGTCGTGGGGCGCGATCGCCGCGATTCGCGAGAACGTCCCGCTCTTCGCCGTGCTCTCGACGGTGGGCGCGGGCAGCGCCTTCGTCTGCGGCGGCTTCTGGGCCGGTAGCCCGTCGTGGATCAAGCTCGGGGCCTGGCTCTTCGTCTTCGGTGCGTGCTTCGCGTGGTACACGGGCGCGATGGTGCTGCTCGAGTACTCCTGGGGGCGCGTCATTCTGCCCTTCGGCGTGATCCCGAAGCTGATGAAGCTGCCGGCGGCCGCGAACGTCCCGGGAGCCCGAATCTCGGCTCCCTTCGAGTACGCGCTCGGGCAACCGGGTACACGACACGCACCCTGACACGGCCGGAAAGGACCAACATGGCTGACACCGTTTCCGACGCGCTGCTCGCGCGGTTGATCGACTGGGGGGTCGACACGATCTTCGGCCTCCCGGGCGACGGCATCAACGGCTTCATGGAGGCCCTGCGCAAACGGCGCGACGAGGTCCGCTTCGTGCACACGCGTCACGAGGAAACGGCCGCGCTTGCTGCGTGCAGCTATGCGAAGTTCACCGGCAAGCTCGGCGTCTGCCTGTCGACGGCTGCGCCCGGCGCTATCCACCTGCTCAACGGGCTCTACGACGCGGCGGTCGACCAGGCGCCGGTGCTCGCGATCACCGGCATGACCTACCACGACCTGATCGGGACGATGTACCTGCAGGACCTGAACCACGACTACCTCTTCGATCACGTCTCCGGGTTCAACCAGCGGCTGATGGGCCCCGCACACGTCGAGAACGTCACCAACCTGGCCTGCCGCAGCGCGCTCACGAACCGTTCGGTGAGCCACATCTGCATCCCGATCGACTTCCAGGTCCAGGAGATGGACGACTCCGACCGCTTCAAGCGAAACGTGCCCGGACATACCGCCGGACCCGAGGGCTTCGTCCAGCCGCGCGCGATCCCGCCACGGGCGCACCTCGAGCGTGCCGCCGAGCTGCTGCGCGGCAAGACGAAGCCGGCGATCCTCGCCGGAGCCGGCGCCCGGGGCGCCGGCGAGGAGCTCGAGCAGCTCGCCGAGACGCTCGGAGCCGTCATCGTCAAGGCGCTGCTCGGCAAGGACGCGGTCGCCGACGACAGTCCGTTCGTCACGGGCGGTACCGGCGTCGTCGGTACGCGGCCCTCCCAGGAGGCATTCCAGCAGTGCGACGCGCTGATCATCGTCGGCTCCTCGTTCCCGTACATCGAGTTCCTGCCGCCGCCGGGCCAGCCCGTTTGCGTGCAGATCGACGACAAGCCGGAGCGAATCGGCCTTCGCCACCCGGCGGACGTGGGCCTCGTCGGCGACGCGAAGCTCACGCTGCAGGAGCTGCTGCCGCTGCTCGAGCGCAACGCGGACCGTTCCTTCCTCGACGGCATGCAGTCGTCGATCCGCGATTGGTGGGCGCTGATGGAGGAGCGCGGCACACGCGACGACACGCCGATGAAGCCGCAGGTCCCGCTCTGGCACCTGCACGATCTCCTGACCGACGATGCGATCGTGTGTGGCGACTCGGGGACGGTGACGACGTGGATCGCGCGCTGGAAGCTGCGCGCGCAGCAGAAGTTCAGCTTCAGCGGGACGATGTGCTCGATGATGGCCGCCGTGCCGTACGCGATCGGTGCGCAGGCGGCGTATCCCGACCGTCAGGTCGTCGCGTATACCGGCGACGGCTCCCTGATGATGATGATGGGCGAGCTCGCGACGCTCGCGCACGAGCAGCTCCCGGTGAAGGTGATCGTGAACAAGAACGGCACGCTCGGCCTGATCAAGTGGGAGCAGCAGATCTTCCTCGGCAATCCCGAGTACGGCAACGATCTCGGCGACGTCGACTTCGTCAAGGTCGCCGAGGGCTGCGGCCTGCACGCCGTGCGGATCGACGATCCGAAGCGCTGCCGCGATCAGCTCGCCGAGGCGCTCGAGCTGAACGAGCCCGTGCTGATCGAATGTGTGACCGACCCACACGAGCCGCCGCATCCGCCGCAGGTGACGACGGAGCAGACGAAGCTCCTTGCGGAGGCGCTCCTGCGCGGCGAGGAGCACCGCAAGCGGATCGCGCTCACGGTCGGCCGCGACATGCTCGAGGAGAAGGACTTCTCGGCGAGCCCGTACGGGATCCCCGCGCGGATCAAGGAAAAGCTCACGCCGGGGAGCTGACGTGGGGACGACTCCACGCACGCGCGGGTACGCGCTCGACGGGCTGCGGGCCCGTCCGCTCGGCATCGACGACATCGATCGGCGCACGCTCGCGCGCGAGCTCGCACAGGCCGTTGCGGGCGAGGTGCGGTTCTCCGACGGCAGCCGCGCGCTGTACGCGAACGACGCGTCCGCCTACCGGCAGGTGCCGCTCGGCGTCGTCGTTCCGCGCAGCAAGGACGACGTGATCGCAACCGTCAATCTCTGCCGCGAGTTCGAGGCTCCGGTGTTCGCGCGCGGCGCCGGCACCGGCCTCGCTGCGCAGACGGTGAACGAGGCGGTGCTGATCGACTTCAGCAAGTACATGCGCGAGATCGTCGAGATCGACTACGACGGCAAGCGCGCGCGTGTCCAGCCCGGGCTCGTGCTCGACCGGCTGCGCGAGCGGGCGGAGGAGCGTGACCTCACCTTCGGCCCGGACCCGGCGACGCACAGCCGCTGCACGCTCGGCGGCATGCTGGGCAACAACTCCTGCGGCGTGCATTCGATCTTCGCCGGCGTCACCGCCGACAACGTCGAGTCGCTCGACATCCTGCTCTACGACGGCACCCTGCTGACGGTCTCCCGGGGCGACGACGCGATCACCGGCGCAGGTGCCGCGCACCTCGTTTCCCAGCTCCTGGAACTGGCGGACCGCTGGGGCGACCGCGTCCGCTCGGGCTTCCCGCAGATTCCCCGCCGCATCTCCGGCTACAACCTCGACCGCCTCCTGCCCGAGAAGGGATTCGACGTTGCCGCCGCCTTGGTCGGCACGGAGTCGACCTGCTGCTTCGTGCTCGAGGCCGACCTGAAGCTGCTCCCCTCGCCGCAGCACCGCTCCCTCGTCCTGCTCGGCTACGACGCCCCTTGGACAGCCGCCGACCACGTCCCCGAGGTCATGGAGTTCGACCCGATCGGGCTCGAGACGTTCGACCAGCGGCTCGTCGACAACGAGCTCAAGAAGGGCTTCAAGCGCCACCCCGAGCTGCTCCCGGGCGGCCAAGCATGGCTGCTGTGCGAATTCGGCGGCGACACCAAGGAGGAGGCCGACGCGAAGGCCGAGCGCATGACGAGCGCGTTCAAGAAGAAGAAGAACAAGGAGTACCTCGATCTCAAGCTCTACGAGGACGAGGAGGAGGTCAAGCAGGTCTGGGAGATCCGCGAGGGCGGCGTCGGCCACTCCAAGGTCCCCGGCGAGCATCCCGGCTGGCCGTCGTGGGAAGACGCCGCCGTAGCCCCCGAACGCTGCGGCGAGTACCTGCGCGACTTCGACAAGCTCGTCAAGCAGCACAACCTCGAGGTCTCCTGCTACTTCGGCCACGTCGGGCACGGCTGCCTGCACACGCGGCTGAACTGGGATTTCTCCACCCAGGACGGGATTCGCCGTTACCGCGCCTTCATGGAGGACGCAGCCGCCCTCGTCGCGAGCTACGGCGGCTCGCTCTCGGGCGAGCACGGCGACGGCCAGGCCCGTGCCGAGCTCCTCGACCGCATGTTCGGCCCAGAGCTCGTCGAGGCGTTCCGCGAGTTCAAGGCGATCTGGGACCCGGACCACCAGATGAATCCCGGCAAGGTCTCCGACCCCTACCCGCTCGACACGAACCTGCGCATGGCGCCGCCGTACCAACCGCGCCAGGTGCAGACGTACTTCTCGTTCCACGACGACGGCGGCTCGTTCGCCGCGGCGGCGGAGCGCTGCTTCGGCGTCGGGGCGTGCCGTGACCAGGAAGGCGTGATGTGCCCGAGCTACCAGGCCACGTGGGAGGAGAAGCACTCGACGCGCGGACGGGCGCGGCTCCTCTTCGAGATGATGCGCGGCGAGTCCCTCGACGGCGGCTGGCGCTCGGAAGAGGTCAAGGAGGCGCTCGACCTCTGCCTCGCCTGCAAGGGCTGCAAGAACGAGTGTCCGGTCCGCGTCGACATGGCGACCTACAAGGCGGAGTTCCTCGCGCACTACTACGAAGGCCGGCTGCGTCCGCGACAGGCGTACGCGCTCGGCCTGATCATGTTCTGGGCACGGCTCGCGTCGAAGGCGCCGCGGCTTGCGAATTCGCTCGCCTCGAACCCGCTCGGGAAGCGCCTCGCCGGGATCGCCCCGGAACGCACGCCGCCGCGGTTCGCGGACGAGCCGTTCGCCTCCTGGTTCGCGCGCCGCGGCGGCACGCTCGTGCAAGGGGGCCGGCGCGTCGTGCTCTGGCCCGACACGTTCACGAACTACTTCGACCCGCAGATCGCGAAGGCGGCGGTCGAAGTGCTCGAGGCGGCGGGCTGCTCGGTCGAGCTGCCGCGCGGGCATCTCTGCTGCGGCCGGCCGCTCTATGACTTCGGCATGCTGAAGCTCGCTCGGCGTCAGCTCGAGCAGATCGTCGAGCGGCTACGACCCGAGATCCGCGCAGGCGTCGACGTCGTCGGCCTCGAGCCGAGCTGCGTCGACGTCTTCCGCGACGAGCTGCTGAACATGCTTCCGCACGACGAGGACGCGAAGCGGCTCTCGAAACAGACGTTCTCGTTCGTCGAGTTCCTCATCGAGCGGCTCGACTGGCGGCCCCCGACGCTCGAGGCGAAGGTCGTCGTGCAGGGGCACTGCCATCACCGCGCCGCCGAGAAGGACATGGAGCACGACCGCGCGCTGCTCGACCGGCTGGGGATCGACTACGAGATCCTCGACACCGGCTGCTGCGGGATGGCCGGCTCGTTCGGCTATCACGCGGGCGAGCACTACGACGTCTCCGTCGCGGTCGCCGAGCACACCCTGCTGCCGAAGCTCGAGCAGACGCCGCAGTCGACCCTCGTCGTCGCCGACGGCTTCTCCTGTCGCGGGCAGATCGAGCAGCTCGGCGGCCGCGAGTCCCTGCACGTCGCGCAGCTCGTGCAGCGGGCGCTCCGGGAGAGCGGGCGGACCGGGGCGGAGAAGTCGGAGCCGTCCGAGCCGCCGCGCCGGCGAGGCCGTGCGCTCGCGGGTGGAGCCCTGCTCGCGGCGCTCGCGGCGGGCGCGCTCGTCGCCCGGCGCTGAGCCCCCGGTTCATTCCTCGCCCGCGATCGCTCCGTCGTCGGGGACGTGCGGCAGGTTCGCCTCGCCCTGGAGCGTCTCCGGGGCGTCGGGGGCGATCAGCGCCAGGCCGCTTTCCGGGTCGTAGCGCTTGCGCAAGTGGGCGGGCGACTCGGTGAGCACCACTTCCAGCGTCGGGCGTACATGGCCTTCGAGCAGGTGGCCGCCGCGCGCGGCGCCGTCCGCTCCCGCAACGACGGCGTGCGCGTGCACGGCCGGCCCGTCGTCTGCGAGTGCGACGTGTCCGAGCAGCGAGACGACCTCGACCTGCTCGTCGATGGGGATCCGGCGGTACTCCTTCTGCTCCCAGTCGAAGTAGCCGAGCACGGCGTCGCTGAAGGCGCCGATTGCGCTCAGCTGCGCAGCGCCGAGACCGTGCGTGCGTGCGAACTCGGCCAGGCCTGCGACCGCCTCGTCGCCCGTCTCGAAGACGAGCACGAAGGTGCACGCGCCCTGCGCCTCAGCGATCCTGCGCGAATGCATCGTGGTCGTCGTTTAGCCGCTGCCGGGAGGGAAATAACGTACTACGATGAATCTTCCCCATCTCGTTCTCCTCTTCCTGATCGTTGTCGCGGTCGCGTTCCTGATGATCGATGCCGGGCTGAGCAAGAGCGCGCTCGAGCTCAAGCGCCAACCGCGGATATGCCCCTCGTGCGGGCGAACGACTCGTGACTGCCGCTGCCGGCGGTAAAGCCGCACGCAGGCAGACGATCGATACGGCCGAGGCGATCCGGGTCGCCGCGTTCCGCGAGGCCCTGCGCACCTTCCTGCGCTCGAGCGAGCAGGCCGCGCGGGCAAGCGGCTTGACGCCGCGCCGGCATCTGCTCTTGCTGATGATCAAGGGCGCACCCGACGGCAGTGAGCGCGCCACGATCGGCGACCTCACGCAAAGGCTCCAGCTCGCCCAGAGCACGGTGACGGAGCTCGTCGACCGCGCCGTTCGAGCAGGGCTCGTCATCCGCGAGCGCTCCGCGAGCGACGGACGAATCGGCGAGCTGCGCCTCAGCCGCGAGGCTGAACGGCGTCTCGCGCGGGTCTTCGAGAGCAACGCGCTCGAGCGGGAGAAGCTGCGGCGGCTGCTCGCCGCGCTCGACGACTAGAGCGCGCGCTGCCGGTGCGCGGCGACCTTGCCGAGCAGCACGACGAGCTGACGCTGCTCGGTCCTCGTCAGAGGCGCGAGCAGCTTCGCCGCCTGCCCCTCGAGAGCCCGTGCGGCCTGCTGCCGCAGCCGGCTGCCGGCTGGCGTCGGGTGGATCAGGAACGAGCGCCGGTCGCGCGGGTTCCGCACCCGCTCGACGAGGCCTGCGTCCTCGAGCTCGTCGAGCAGGTAGACCATCGCCGTCCGGTCGATCGTCAGCGCGCGTGCGAGGTCGATCTGCGAGAGCGGGCCGGCTTCCGAGAGCGTGCTGAGCACCCCCCAGGCGCGAGGCGTCAGGCCGAGCGGTTCGAGCCGCTCCGAAGCAAGGGCCTGCGCCGCCTGCGACGCGACGAAGAGCAGCTGCCCGATTCGCGCCGTTTCGTGGATGCGCGACGCCATAGATAATCTGTCTGCAAGATAATCGTTCAGGCGCGGCCGCAGAACGCGCGGTCGAACGCGACTTGCACGCGCGCTGCGCTCGGCGGCTGCTCGACGACCGGGCCCTTCGGACGTTGCTGCGTGAAGGCGGGAACGAGGATGCCGCCGGGAGGCAGGAGGTCGAAGCAGGCGAGCACGGCCGGCAGCTGCGTGCTCGGATGCATCTCGTGCGCGTGCTGCCAGTACCCGACGACCTCCTGGACAGGCGCGGAGGTGTTCAGCGCCGTCAGGCGCCGGTAGAACGCACCGGTCTCGGCGGGCTGGTCCGTGACGACGCTGTCGCGGTAGCTCCACCAGAGCTGAATGGGGATCCCGCTGTGCGCGATCTCGTCTGCGTACGACGAAGGGCTCCGCGCGGCGTACGCGCGGGGCACCTGCGCCGGCGTGCCGCCGAACTCGACTCGCGCTCTCGCCGGGAGCGCATGCTCGCCCGGTGTGACCGACCATTTCCGGTAACGGGCGGCCATGTCGGTGACCGGATCGAGCGCTGCGACTCCGGCGAGGTGCACGCGGCGGCGCGCCGCGAGCAGGAGGACCTCCTGGCCGCCCATGCTGTCGCCGATCGCATAGATCCGCCGCTCGTCGATCCGCAGCCACGGGAACGCGTCGCGAACGAGCTGCGGCATCCGGGCCAGGTCGTCGATCTGACCGGCGTAGCCCCACGAGTAGAGCCCGAGTCGTCGGCCCTGCCCGTCGGGCGAGACGAGCGCGAACCCGCCCTTGCCCGGCAGCTCCCCCCAGAAGCGGAGGTTGTAGGCGCCGTCGACCCCGCGTCCGTGCGGCGAGACGACGAGCGGCAGCGGAGGATCGCTCGACGGCCCGTAGCCGGTGGGAAGCACGAGGTACGCCGTGCGCGACGGTCCGCCCGAAGCGCGATACGAGAAGGTGAGCACGCGGATCGCAGAGCGAGACGAAGCCGTTCCACCCCCGGCCGCAGCGAGCAGCACGAGGGCGGAGCCGATCAGTGCGGGCAACGCCTTGATGCGCGTTCACGGTACCCACGCGGCCGCCGGATCGGTCCGGGGTCCGGCCCTTCAGACCCGGTGCGGGGTGCGCCCGAGGGCGTCTTCCACGCACCGCTCGACCAGCACCCGCACGAGCTGGAGCTTGTAGTCGCGCGAGCCGTTGGCATCCTCGACGGCGCCCGAGGCTTTCGCCGCGAGCTCTGCCGCCTCGCTCAGCGCGACGGCATCTCCGGTCGCCGCGCCCGCGAGCCTCGCCTCGGCCTCCGCGGTGCGCACGGCGCGCGCCCCCACGGAGCCGACCGCGATTCGCGCCGCTCGGATCGCGCCGTCCACGACGTCGATCGCGCACGTCACCGTCGCCGCCGGCCGCTCGTGGAAGGCGAGCTTGCGATGCGCGATCGCCGTCTCCGGCGCCGGAAGCGGGATCCGAACGGCGCGCAGCAGCTCGCCCGGCCCGAGTGCGGTCTCGTACGGGCCGCGCAGGAAGGCCGCCAACGGGCGACGTTCGGAGCCCCACTCCGCCTCCGCGTCGAGCGCGAGCAGGAACGTCGCGGGGTCGGAATGCGGGTCGGAGAAGCACAGGTTTCCGCCGAGCGTGCCGACGTTGCGGACGCGGATGTTCGCCACGTGCCGCTCCATCTCGGCGAGGGCGGGCAGTGCGTCGAGCACGACCGATGACCCTTCGATCTCGCGGTGCGTCGCGGCGGCGCCGATCACGAGGGCGCCGTTGTCGCGACGCACGCCGCCCAGCTCGCGGATGCCTCTGATGTCGACGAGATGTCCGTACGCCGCGAAACCGAGCTTCAACAGCAGCAGCAGCTCCGTGCCCCCGCAGATGACCGCAGCATCGTCGCCGTAGCGAAGCAGCAGGTCACGTGCCTCCTCGGCCGTCTCGGCACGGTGCAGGTCGAACGGCGGCAGCGTCAACGAACCGGCTCCCGTGCGTCGTCGGCGCCGAAGAAGAGCAGCCGGCCGTTCCTGTTCAGCACGCGCTCGACGCCTTCGGGCGGCAGCCCGCTCACCCGCACCTTCGCGATCTCGACGACCGGGTGGTGGAACGGCGTGTCGGTGCCGAACAGCACGCGTGTCTCGCCGACGCGCTCGTAAGCCTCGCGGATCTTCGTGTGCATCGGCATTCCCGAGGTCTCGAGGTAGACGTTCGGGTTCCGCGCCGCGATGTCGATCGACGCCTGGATGTACACGGCATTGCCGTGGCCCATGTGGCCGATGATGATCTTCGCCTCGGGAAAGCTGACCGCCAACTCCTCGATGCTCCACGGCAGCGTGAAGATCGGGTGACCGCAGTGGATCAGCACGGGCAGGTCGCGCTCGACGATCAGCTCGATCATCGGGTGCACGGACGGGTCGTTCGGGAGGTAGCCGTCGATCAGCGGATGCAGCTTCAGCCCGATGAACTTCGGATGCTCGAGGTAGCGCTCGACCTCGTCGACGTAGCCCGGCACGCGTGGGTTGCCCCAGACGAGCGCGTACAGGCCGGGGATCGACTCGACGACCTCGGCGACGTACGCGTTGTCCGGGTAGAACACGACGCCGTTCGAGATCTCGTGCTCGCGCATCAGCTGCTCGATTCCGTCGCGGTCGATCCGGACGCCGAAGACACCCTCGAACGCGCCGACGTGCATGTGCGAGTCGAAGATCACGCGAATGCGCCGCTCGGCTGCGAGATCTCCTCCAGCGTCGCCTCCAGCCCGTCGCCGATCGCCACGCGCACGCCCAGGTCGCGCAGCGTCTGGCCGAGCGCGGCCAGGCCGACGACCGGATGCAGCGACCGCGCCGAGCCGGCCATGTGGCCGATCCGCACGAGGTTCCCTGCGCCCTGGCCGGCGGAGAGCATCACGCCGTAGCGCTCGCGGCAGTGGTCGCGGACCTGCGCATCCGTGACCCCTTCGGGCAGTGCGATCGCCGTCACGCACGCCGCTGCGATCTCGTCGCTGCGCGGCCAGATGTCGAGCCCCATCGCGCGGACGCCGGCTCTGCAGGCGGCCGCCGTACGCGCGTGCCGCGCGATCGAGCTCTCGAGCCCTTCTTCGAGCAGCTCGTCGACAGCCGCCTCGACGCCCTGCACGTCGACGACGGACGGCGTGAACGGGAACTTGCCGCCCTCGAGCCACTGTTCCTTCCAGTCGAGCATCGAGAGGTACGACGCGCGCGGCGCGGCGGGGTTCGCGCCGATCCGCTCCCACGCACGCTCGGAGACCGACATCAGCGTGAGCCCTGGCGGACCGCCGAGGCACTTCTGCGCACCCGCGACGCAGACGTCCAGCTGCCACTCGTCGACCTGCAGCGGCATGCCGCCCAGCGAGGAGACGCAGTCGATCATCGTGAGCGCGCCGTGCGCGCGGGCGATCGGGCCGATCGCCGCCACGTCGGTCCACGTCCCGGACGGCGTCTCCGAGTGGACGATCGTGACGAGCTCGATTCCGGGGTGCTCGTCGAGGTAGCGCTCCACGTCCTCGGGATCGACGGCGTCGTTGTACGGCACCTCGAGCTCGTGCAGCTCGGCGCCGAAATCCCGCAGCCAGTACCCCTCGCCCTTGCCGAAGACGCCCTGCACGAGGTTAAGCACCTTCGTCCCGGGGGCGACGAGCGCGCGCGTCGCCGCCTCGAGGCCGAGGATCGCCTCCCCCTGCAGCAGCAGGACGTCGTTTCGCGTCTGGAACACCTGCTTGACCTTCTCCGTCGTCGCGCGGAAGCGCTCGAGGAAGACCGGGTCGTAGTGGTAGACGATCGGCGAGCCCAGCGCAGCCAGGACGCGCGGCGAGACGGAGACGGGGCCTGCGGAGAGGGTGAAGTCCGGGTCACGCATCGGTTGCTCCTTTCAGCGGGCGCCGCGGACGTAGGGAAGCGCGAGCGCGGGGGGCAGGTACGCGCGGCGGGCGAACGCCATCAGCGCGACGATGATCGCGGCGAACGGCAGGATGTTGACCACCTCCGGCGAGAGATTGATGCCGGCGATCTGCAGCAGGTCGGAGAGCGAGAGGGCGATACCGAAGAGGAGCGAGAACGCGACGACGGCGAGCGGCCGGCCGCGCGCGAGCATGGCGATGACGATCGCCATGTAGCCCTGTCCCTGCGTGAGGAACGGCTGGAAGCCGCCGGTGCCCGCGATCGCGAGGTAGGCGCCGCCGAGCCCGGAGAGCGCGCCGGTCGCAAGCACGGCGTAGCTGCGCGTCGCGACGACGCTGACGCCCGCCGCGTCGAGCGCCTCGGGCTTCTCACCGGCCGCGCGGAGATTGAGGCCGACGTTCGTGCGCCGGAAGATCCACGTCAGCAGGAACGCGAACGCGAGTCCGAGGTAGACCACGATCGGCTGCGAGAAGAGCGGCGTCTGACCGTTGATCGTCTTGCCGAGCACGGGAATCCGGTCGAGCAGCGGGATCGCGGCCGACGGCACGTTGCCGAGGCGCGGCTCGGAGCCGCTGAAGCGCGTCTGGTAGAGGACGCTCGTGATTCCCTCGCCGGCGAGCGTGATCGCGATCCCGACGACGATCTGGTCGAGGCCGAGCCAGACGCAGAGGACGACCATGAAGAGCGAGCTCACCATCCCGGCGCCGATCCCCGCGAGGTAGCCGTACCACTGGTTGTTGCCGTAGTAGGCGCCGAGGAAGCCGCAGTAGGCGCCCATCAGCATCATTCCCTCGAGGCCGATGTTCAGCACGCCTGCCCGCTCGGAGATCGACTCGCCGAGCGCCGTGAACATCAGCGGCAGCCCGGCGAGGAGGCCCCCGGCGATCGCGGACGTCCAGAAGACCTGCGTCCAGACCTGGCTGGCGAGGATCACGGGCGCGGCCTCCGCAGCCGGAACGCCGTGCGCAGGCCGGCCGGGACGTAGCTCGCGCCGAGGTCGCGCTGGCGCCCGAGGAACTCGATCACGGTCATGAAGATCAGGATCAGCCCGACGAGGACGAGCAGGAAGTCGGTCGGCAGGTTCGCCTGCTGGGCGGCGAGGTCGCCGCCCGTCGAGAGCACCGAGAAGAATGCGACGAAGGGAACGACCGCAAGCGCGTTCAGCCGGGCGAGGAAGACGAACGGGATGATCGTGTCGCCGTACGCGGGGTTCCAGCCGGTGCGGATGTAGCCCCAGAGGCCCATGATGTCGGCGCACGCGGCGAGGCCGACGAGAAAGCCGGAGGCGAGGAAGCTGACGACGATCAGGCGCGGCAGGTCGATGCCGAAGTGCCGCGCCGCACGCGGGTTCGCGCCCATCACCTGCAGCCGCAGCCCCCAAGAGGTCCGCGTCAAGAGCCAGTGCACGACGAGGACGGCCGCGAATGCGACGAGCAGCCCGATGTGGATCCGCGTCGCGGGGATCGACGGCAGCATCTTGTCGAGCGGGATCACCGCCGTCTGCGGCAGCGGCGTCGTCGGGTCGTGGAACGGCCCCTTGATCAGGATGCTCGCGATGTCGATCCCGATGAACGACATCATGAGCGTCGTGATGATCTCGTTCGTGCCGTAGCGCGCCTTGAGCACCGCGGGGACGAGCGTCCAGAGCGCGCCCGCCGCCCCGGCGACGAGAAAGAGCACGACGAACGCGAGCCACAGCGGCACGTCGGTCACGAGGTGCGGGCCGAGCCCGGAGACGAGCGCCGCGCCGAGCAGGAACTGGCCGTTGTAGCCGAGGTTCCAGATGTTCGCGCGGAAGATCAGCGTCAGCCCGGCGGCGATCAGCAGGAACGGCGACATGCGGATCGCGCTGTCCTGCCACGCGCTTCCCTGCACGCCGCCGATCCAGATGTTCTTGTAGAACGTGACCGGGTCGCGGCCGAGCGCGGCGAGCAGCACGGCGCCGGCGAGGAGTGCGAGCAGCACGGGCACGATCGAGCGGATGACGACGTCGAGCAGGCGCTCCGCCCGCAGCGACCTGCGCGGCCGCGGCCGCGGCGCGGCGATTGCTTCGTCGGCGACCGTCACGCTGCCTCGAGTCCGGCGCCGCCGACCATCAGCTCGCCGACCTGCTCGGCGGCGCCCGGCCCGTTCGGAACGACGCCGACGAGCCGGCCGCGCGAGAGGACGGCGATGCGGTTGCTGATCTCGACCAGCTCGTCGAGGTCGGTCGAGATCACGAGCGCGGCCCCGCCGTCGGCGGCGAGCCTCCGGATCAGGTCGCGAACGGTGGCGGTCGTCTTCACGTCGAGGCCGTACGTGGGCTTGTGGAAGACGACCACCTTCGGCTCGAAGCTCAGCTCGCGGGCGAGGAGGACCTTCTGGATGTTCCCGCCCGAGAGCGTCGCCGCGCGCGTCGTCACGAAGGGCGTGCGCACGTCGTACTCGCGCACGAGCTCGGCGGCCCGCCCTTCGAGCACCGCGCGCTGGATACGGCCGTGGCGCCAGAACGGCGACTCGCCCACCCGCTTGAGGAAGAGGTTGAGGCCGACGGAGAGAATGCCGACGATTCCCTCCCCGAGCCGGTCGTCGGTGACGTAGCGCAGGCCGAGCTTCTGGCGCGAGGACACCGGCAGCTTGACGATCGACGCGCCGAAGAGCAGGACGTCGCCGTGGGTCGCGCGACGCTGGCCGGCGATCGTCTCCGCGAGCGCCCGCTGGCCGTTCCCGTCCATGCCGGCGATCCCGACGATCTCGCCCTGGCGCAGCTCGAGCGTGATGTCGTCGATCCCGCGCTCGGTCCCCTCGACCTGCGCGGTGACGTGTCGCAGCTCGAGCACGACGTCGGCGCCGGGGTCGACCCGTGGCTCGGCCCGGGCCTCGACGACCTCCTCCTGCAGCTCGGCCACGTCCGCGACGGCGGCTGGATCCTCGGCGAACATCATCCGCACGATCTCCGCGCGCAGCTCGTCGTGCGGCTTCGTACGCATCGCGTCGCGCGCGATTCGGCCGGCGATCCGTCCCTGGCGGAGGATCGTCACCTCGTCGCCGAGCGTGAGCGCCTCGTGCAGCTTGTGCGTGATGAAGATCACCGCCTGGCCCTGTTCCTTCAGGCGCGCGAGCACCTTCGCGAGCTCGGCGACGCCCTGCGGCGTCAGCATCGACGTGGGCTCGTCGAGGATCAGCACGCGCGAGCCGCGCCAGAGCGCTTTCACGATCTCCACCTGCTGCTGATGTCCGAGCGCGAGGTCGGCGGCCCTCGCGTCGGGGTCGATCTCGATCCCGAGCTGTCGCGCGAGCTCCCGGAGACGGTCGCGGGCGGCCGACTCGTCGAGTCGAAGGCTGCGCGTGTCGCCGAGCATCAGGTTCTCGAGCACGGTCAGCGCCGGGATCAGCGTCGAGTGCTGGTGCACGGTGCCGATGCCGCGCTCGAGCGCGCGCCGCGGCGAGGAGATGGACGCGTCGACGCCGTCGATCGTGATCGTCCCTTCGTCCGGCCTCGTCAGCCCGGAGAGGATTCCGATCAGCGTCGACTTGCCGGCGCCGTTCTCGCCGAGCAGGCAGTGCACGGAGCCGCCGCGCAGCGTCAGGTCGATGTGGTCGTTCGCGAGGACACCGGGGAACGCCTTCGTGATCCCGCGAAGCTCGACGAGGGGCGGGGATGGCGCGGCTTGTGTCTGCAAACGATTCCTCGAGCGCGGCGTGGTGCGCCGCCGCGTGCGGCGCACCACGATCGTCGCCGTGCTACTTGAGCAGTGCCTGCACCTGTCCCGCGGTGTGCGTGACCTTGATCTTGACCTTGCCGGCGAGGATCTTCGCCTTCGCGCTCGAGATCGCAGACCAGGCGGCTGCGGGGATGTACTTCGTCTTCAGCAGCGAGACGCCGCCGTTCTTCAGGTCGAGGTTGTAGCCGTGTGTTCCGTAGGTGCCGTTGTTGATGTCCTTCACGGCCTGCGTGAACGTCTTGTCGAAGTTCCACAGCACCGACGACAGGAACACGTGGTTCTTGTCGATCGGCGTCATGTTCCCGATGTCGCCGATCATCCAGACCTTGTGGCCGACCTTTGCGCTCTCGACCGCCTGCAGGTAGCCGAACGACGCGTCGTCGCCCATCGTGAACAGCACGTCCGCACCCTGCGCGATCACGCTCGTAGCGACGCGCTTGCCGCCGGCGGCGTCGTCGTAGCCCGTCGGGCTGATCGTCGCGAAGTAGATCTTCGACGTCTTGTCGACGCTGCGGAAGCCCTGCGCGAAGCCGCCGCTCATCTTGTACCAGTTGTCGTCGGCGGCAGAGATCACGATGCCGACCTTGTGCGTTTTCGTCATCTTCGCGGCGAGGATGCCGGCGAGGTACGCGCCTTCCTGGCTGGAGGTGGTGATGTAGGAGACGTAGCCCTTCTTCAGGTTCGTCGGGACGTCGTAGGTGATCATCGGCACCTTGTACTGCTGCGCAAGTCGCGAGGCGATCGTGTCGTAGCCGCTCGCGTGCGCGATGATGAACTTCGCGCCGCCCGTGATCAGCTGCCGGAGCACGACGTCGGTCTTGTCGTACCCGATGTTCGTGATCGCCTGAAGCGACGCGCCGGTCGCCGAGGCCGCGGCCTTCGCGCCGTTGTAGCCCTGCTGGTTCCAGCCGTAGTCGCTCGCCTTCGCGGGGGACGCGAACCCGATCTTCGTGACCGTGCCCGAATGGAACGCGCCGGCCGCGTAGGCCGTCCCGGTGCCGAGCAGCGCGACGACCGCCACGACGGCGGCTGCGCGCGCTCTGCGTACGCGGATCCTCATCGCCAGACTCTCCTTCCTGCTCGGAATGGCCCTCACCGTCCGTGCTTGCTCGGCCCGCGACCCGGTGGTAGGGTCGCGCTGCTGACTGTTAACAATGCGGTCGGCGGGACCCTACCCCCTCGCGAGAGCGAATGCAATGGCCGAGATCGCAGCGCAGCCCCGCCTCGAGAACCTGACCCTGTGGCAGCGGGTGTACGACCACCTGCGCTCGGACATCCTCGAGGGCCGGCTCGCGCCCGGCACCGAGCTCGCCGAGGTGGCGCTCTCGGAGCAGCTCGGGGTCAGCCGCGGCCCGTTGCGCGAGGCGCTCGGCCGGCTCGCGGCGGAAGGGCTCGTGACCGTGCGGCCGCGGCGCGGCGCGGTCGTCCGCTCGCTCTCCGAGGAGGAGTTCCTCGAGCTCTACCAGGTGCGGGAGGCGCTGGAAGGGATGGCCGTGAAGCTCGCGGTGCCGCGCCTCACCCCCGAGGACTTCGACGTGCTCGCGGAGCTGAACCGGAAGATGGGCGAGCGCGCGGCGCGCGAGGAGGTCGAGCAGTTCTTCCAGGCGAATCTCGACTTCCACGCACGGTTCCTCGAAGCCTGCGGCAACGTGAAGCTGCAGGAGATGTACCGGCAGCTGCTCGACCAGCTCGGGAGATATCGCATGCGCTCGCTCACGCTGCGCGGCAACCTCGGGCGCTCGGTGTCGGAGCATGCGGCGATCCTGCGTGCGGCAAAGCGCGGCGACGCCGAGCGCGCGGCGCAGCTGATGGCCGACCACATCCGCGTTCCGCAGCGCCGGCTGCGGCGGCCGGCGAAGGAAGCCGCTGCGAGATGACCGACGCACGGCTCGAGTTCGGCGTCAACCTGAACAACCGCGAGCCGTTGATCGCGCCGGACTACGACCTGCAGATGCTGCTCGACCTCTCGGAGAGCGTCGAGGCGAGCGGCTTCGACTCGGTCTGGGTCGGCGACTCGCTCTTCTCGAAGCCGCGCTACGAGCCGATCTCGCTGCTCTCGGCGATCTCGCAGCGGACGTCGCGGATCCGGTTGGGGACGGCGTGCATGGTCTCCTCGACGCGGAACCCGCTCTATCTCGCGCTCGAGTGGGCGACGCTCGATGCGATCTCGCGCGGCCGTACGATCCTCGGCACCGGCGCCGGCAATCCCGAGGAGGGCGTCGCGCGCGAGTTCAAGGCGATCGGGCTCGACTATGCGCGGCGGGGCGCGATCTTCGAGGAGGGCCTGGCCGTGCTGCGGAGCCTCTGGACCGAAGGTCGGGTCGACTTCCACGGCCGCTACTTCGACTACGACGACGTCGCCTTCTACTCGGGTACCGAGATGGGCCCGCTGATGCCGCTCCAGCAGCCGCCGCCGATCTGGGTCGTCTCCAACCCCCGATTGAAGGGCGACGCGCCGCCCGAGGTGATGCAGCGCCGCATCGACGCGGCCTGCCGCCGGATCGTCGAGTACGGCGACGGCTGGATGACGTGCTGTCGCGCGCAGCACCCGGAGGAGCTCGTCGACCAGCTGCGCGCGATCGAGAAGTACGCCGATCGGGCCGGCGCCGACTTCTCGCGCCTCGTGATCTCGTACCAGGTGACGATGAACATCGGCGAGGCGGCCGAGCAGGCGCGCGCGGCGTTCGGCGAGTACATCTCGAAGTACTACCCCGAGCTGTCGAAGGCGATGGATCTCTCGAACTGGGGTCCGGTCGGCACGCCGGACGACATCGCCGATTGGATCAGGACGTTCGCCGACGCGGGCGTCAGGCACTTCATCTGCCGCTTCGGCGCGATCGACCAGTTCGGTCAGGTCGAGCGCTTCGCGAAGGAAGTGCTGCCGCTGTTCACTGCAGAGAGAGTGAGGTGAAGCATGGCCACCGTTGTCGCTTCCGATCTGTTGAAGGACGCCGCGCTGATCGTCGACGTCTGCTTCTCCGTCGAGGAGGGAGACGTGGTCACGATCATCTGCGACGACGACCGCGAGGACGAGGCGAAGGCGGTCGCGGAGGTGGTGGTCGAGCGCGGCGGGTGGCCGGTCGTGATGTGGAACGAAGCGCAGGTGCGGCGTGGCCGAGCCGACGTGCGCTTCCCGATGTCGCCGCCGGCGAACCTGCATCGCGCGATGGTCGGCTCGGACGAGGTGATCATCATCGCGAACCTCGAGTGGGCGAACCGCTTCGCGCACGTGAACGCCGTCCGCGAGACGTGCGAGGCGAACGGCAAGATCGCGTCGATCGAGCCCGGGATGGGCGAGTGGGGGCTGACGCGCGAGGATCTCGAGCGCTCCGCGCAGCGGACGCGGGACGCGGTCGCCGCGCTGCGGGGGAAAACGCAGTGTCACGTCACGACGCCGCTCGGCACCGACTTCTACGTCTCGATCGAGGGGCGCACGCCGCTCGAGCTGACGCCGTACAAGGCGCGCGGGCAGATGATGAGCCCGATTCCGCTCTGGACCGAGGTCGCGTTCGCGGCGATCGAGGACTTCACGCACGGCACGGCGGTCGTCGACGGCGTCATGCTCGGCATCGGGCTCGAGGGCCAGGTGCAGGAGCCGATCCGCTGGACGCTCGAGGGCGGCCGCTGCGTGCAGATCGAAGGCGGGGCGGAGGCCGAGCGCCTGCGCAAGGCGATCGACGGCGTCGAGAACGCGACCGTGATCGGCGAGTTCGCGTTCGGGACGAGCGAGAAGGCGCCGTTCGGGACGCCGTCGGAGAAGGGGCGGATCGGCACCGTCCACCTGGCGCTCGGAGACAACCACAACGCCTATCCGGGCGGGCAGAACGTCTCGTCGCTCCACCTGGACGGCGTCTTCCTGAACGCGACGCTGCAGATCGTCGACGACGGCACGTACATCCTGAAAGACGGGGAATGGGCGCTGTGACCGTCGTGCCGCTCGACTCGGCCGAGCCGATCGAGCTGCCGCAGGGGAGCTGGAGCCGGATGCTCGTTCGCGGCGACGCCTCCTCGCTCGGCTACTCCGTCTTCACGCCGAGCACGGTGCTGGCGCCGGTGAAGCACGAGGCGGAGGAGTTCGCCTACGTCGTCTCCGGCTCCGGCGAGCTCCGCCTCGACGACGAGGCGGTGCCGTTCCGCGCCGGAGATGCGCTGCACATCCCGGCCGGCGTCTGGCACGCCGTGGCCAACACGAGCGACGACGACGTCGTGATGGTCTTCGGCTTCGCCCATCCCGACTACCCGCCGACCGACCGGCGCTGATGGTTGCCGTCGTCCAGAGCGTGCGGGAGCAGGTGGCATGGGCCTGCCGCATCGTCGCGAGCGAGGGCTACGCCGACCTGACGCTCGGCCACGTCAGCGCACGCGACGTCGACGGCACGATCTGGATCAAGCGGAAGGGCGTCGCGCTCGACGAGGTCGAGCCGGACGACGTCGTCTCGATCGCGGAGACCGACAGCGGCCTGCACCTGGAAACGGTGCTGCACGAAGGCGTGTACCGCGCGAGGGCGGACGTCGGCTCCGTCGTCCACGGCCACCCGCCGCATGCGACCGCGCTCGGCGCGACCGGCGCGGAGCTCTTGCCGCTGACGCACGACGGCATCCTGTTCGCCGACGGCGTCGCGCGTTTCTCCGACCCGGACCTGATCGTCGACGACGCGCAGGGCGACGCCGTCGCGGCCGCGCTCGGCGGCGGCCGCGCGGTGCTGATGGAGAACCACGGCGTGCTCGTCGTGGGCAAGGACGTGCCGTGGGCGGTGCTGACGGCCGTGACGCTCGAGCGTGCCGCGCGCTTGCAGTCGATCGCCGCGACGCTCGGCGAGCTTCGTCCGATCGCGAAGGCGCTCGCGCAGGAGCTGCAACCGGTCAAGTACCGCGACGAGTTCGTGGCGGAGTACTGGGAGGCCTGGCAGCGCCACATCTCCCGGGCGGGCGGAGGCCTCGGTGGAGATCGCCCTTAGCGTCAACGGCCGCGAGGTCCGGCGTGACGTCGAGCCGCAGGAGCTGCTCCTCGACCTGTTGCGGGACTCGCTCGGCCTGACCGGAGCGAAGCGGTCGTGCGACGTCCAGGTGTGCGGCGCCTGCACCGTGCTCGTCGACGGCCTGCCGGTCAGCTCGTGCTGCTATCTCGCCGCGCACGCGGACGGGCGCGAGGTGACGACGATCGAGGGTCTCGCCGAACGGCCCGAGTTCGAGCGCCTCGAGGAGGTCTTCACCCGCCACGCCGCCCTCCAGTGCGGCTTCTGCACGCCGGGGATGCTGCTGACGATCAGCTCGCTGCTGGAGCGGGGCGGGCTCGAGAGCGCCGAGGAGATCAGGCAAAGCCTCGCCGGGAATCTCTGCCGCTGCACGGGCTATCGCGGCATCGTCGACGCGGTCGCGGAGCTCGCAGGAGTCGGATGACTGCGGTCGAGACCGAACGGCGGACGCGACCGCAGGTCGGCGTCTCGCAGCCGCGCCGGGATGCGGCGGAGAAGCTGCGTGGACGTGCGCAGTTCGTCGGCGACATGCTCGTGCCGCGGATGCTGTACGGACGCGTGCTGCGCAGCCCGATCGCGCACGGCCGCATCGTCTCGATCGACACCTCGGCGGCCGAGTCGGTCCCGGGTGTCGTCTGCGTGCTCACCGGCGCCGACCTGCGGGACATCGACCCGTACTACGGCCACGCGATCAAGGATCGCCCGATCATCGCGATCGACAAGGTCCGCTTCCACGGCGAGCAGGTCGTGGCCGTGGCCGCCGAGACTCCCGCGGCGGCAGCTGCGGCGGTCGAGGCGATCGTCGTCGAGTACGACGAACTGCCGGTCGTCGCGAATGTCGAGCAGGCCGTCGCCCGCGGCGCGCCGCTCGTCACCGACCGGGAGGCGAAGCCGGGGCTCTTCCACGGCCTCGGCGAGCTGCCCGAGCGCGACGGCAACGTCTGCTACCGCTACCGCCTCGACAAGGGCGAGCCGGAGGCGGTCTTCGCGCACGCCGACATCGTCGTGGAGGGCGAGTACACCTTCCCGTCCGTCTACCAGTACGCGATGGAGACGCACACGGTGATCGCGCAGGTGGAGGGCGACGAGATCGTCCTGTGGGCGACGTGCCAGCACCCCTTCCTCGTGCGCGCGGAGATCGCGGATCTCTTCCGCGTCCCGGTCGCCAACGTGCGCATCCAGGTGCCGTATCTCGGCGGCGGCTTCGGCTCGAAGTCGTACACGAAGATGGAGCCGCTCACCGTCGCGCTCGCGCGCAAGGCGGGTCGTCCCGTGAAGATCCAGAACCGTGTCGGCGAGTCGATGGTGACGACGCGGCGCCACAACATGTGGTGCCGCATGCGCACGGCTGCCACGCACGACGGCCGGCTGCTCGCGCGCGACGTCGTCTGCCTCTTCGACACGGGCGCCTACGCGGACAACGGGCCGCGCGTCGTGGCCACCGCCGGCGACGCCGCACCCGGCCCCTACCGCTGGTCGGCGTACCGCGTCGACGCTTCGTGCGTCTACACGAATCTCGCGCCCTCCGGTTCCTACCGCGCGTTCGGCGCGACCCACATGCAGTGGATCGGCGAGTCGCAGGTCGACGAGGTCGCGCGCCGCGCGGGGCTCGACCCGCTCGAAGTGCGCCGGCAGAACCTCCTGACGCCGGGCGAAGAAGTGCGCGCGGGCGGCAAGCCGCTCGACGCGGACCTCATCGGCGACGTCGAGAAGGTCGCGGCCGCCGTCGGCTGGCACGAGCCGAAGCGGCCGCTCGTGGGGCGCGGCGTCTCGGTCGGCCTGCTCGCGGCGGGAGCGCATCCGGTCTCGAGCGCGGTCTGCCGGCTCGAGGCCGACGGCCGGGTCGTCGTGCTCGTCGGCACCACGGAGATGGGTCAGGGGCCGCGGACCGCGTTCGCGCAGATCGCGGCCGAGGAGCTGCGAATCGAGACGGAGCGCGTCACCGTCCGCGGCGCCGACACGCGCTTCACGCCGTACGACCGCTCGACCGGCGCGAGCCGCTCGACGACGGTCGCAGGGCTCGCGGTGCAGCGCGCGGCGGCCGACATCCGGCAGCAGCTGGAGCGCATCGCCGGTACCGACGAGGTCGATCCCGCCGACTATCTCGCGCTGATGCGGAAGCACTTCGGCTTCTCCGGCGGCGAGCTGATCGGCCGCGGCGAGGTCGCCCCGGTCGGCACCGGCTCGTACGCGGAGGGACCGGTGTTCTGGGAGGTGTGCGTCGGCGCGGCGGAGGTCGAGGTGGATCCGGCGACGGGGTTCGTCCGCGTGCGCAAGACCGCGACTGCCGCAGACGTCGGTCGCGCGATCAATCCGCAGCTCGTCGAGCGTCAGGACGAGGGGGCGACGCTGCAGGGCCTCGGCAACGCGCTCTTCGAGGAGCTCGTCTACGAGGACGGACTGCTGCTGAACGACACGCTGCTCGACTACCGCGTGCCGACCTTCGAGGACCTGCCGGACTCGATGACGTGCGTGATCGTCGAGAACGAGGACGGGCCGGGTCCGTACGGCGCCAAGGGCTGCGGCGAGGGAGCGCTCGCCGCCGTGCCGGCGGCGATCGTGAACGCGCTCGCCGACGCGGGCGTTCCCATGAACGAGCTGCCGCTGACGCCGGAGCGCGTCTGGCGGCGCATCCAGGAGCTGAAGAAGGAGGGCAAGTGGCAGAGTTGAGACGTGCCGCGGTGATCGGCACCGGAACGATGGGGCCGGGGATGGGCGCAGTACTGGCCCGCGCCGGGCTCGAGACGGCGCTCTACGACGTGAGCGCCGACGCGCTCGAGCGCGCGCGCGCCGGGGCCGAGCTCGCGGCCGCCGTGCTCGACCGTCTCGACGCGGCGCAGGCCGACGGCGGCTCGCTCCGCTTCGAGTCGGACCTCGGCGCGGCGCTCGTCGGCGTCGACGTCGTCGTCGAGGCCGTGCCCGAGAAGCTCGAGCTGAAGCACGACGTGTTCCGCCGGTTCGAGGAGCACGTCTCCGACGACGCGATCCTCGCCTCGAACACGTCCGGCATCCCGATCACGAAGATCGCCTCGGTGTGCAGGCGCCCCGAGCGCGTCGTCGGGATGCACTGGTCGAACCCGCCGCATCTGATCCCGATGATCGAGGTCGTGCCCGGCGAGCAGACCTCGGACGCGACGGTCGAGGCCGTCTCCGAGCTCGTGCGGCGGGTCGGCTACCACCCGGTGGTCGAGAAGGAGGTGCCCGGCTTCGTCGAGAACCGCATCCTCTACGCGATCCTCCGCGAGTGCCTCGACCTCGTCGACCGCGGCATCGTCAGCCCCGAGGGCCTCGACCTGAACGTGCGCTGGGGGATCGGCTACAAGCTCGCGGTGATCGGCCCGATGGAGCTGCTCGACATGGCGGGGCTCGACATCTACGACGCCGTCGGCTCGTACCTGAACCAGGACCTGTCGACCTCGGGCGAGGTCTCGTCGACGATCCGGGGGCTGATCGACAAGGGACGGCTCGGGATGAAGACCGGCGGCGGCATCTACGACTACACGCCCGAGCAGATCGAGGAGCTGCGCGCGCGCCGCGCCGGGAAGCTCGTCGGCGTGCGGAAGGCGCTGGAGGCATAGCGTGCGCGTCTGGCTGCTGGACAACGGCTCGATCGTGATCGAGCACACGCAGCTGATGTGGAACGTGCCCGGGCCCCAGGTCAGGATCCCCGTCTACAGCGTGCTCGTCGAGCACGACGACGGGCTCTTCCTCTTCGACACGGGCATCGATCTCGACCACATGAACCGCGTGCTGCCCTTCGAGCTGCCCGAGCAGACCGAGGAGCAGACGATCCCGGCGCAGCTCGAGCGCTGCGGCTTCGGCATCGACGACGTGACGGCGGTCGTCAACTCGCACCTGCACATCGACCACGTCGGCGGCAACCAGCTCTTCAAAGGCACCGGCGTGCGCCACCTGATCCACGAGCGCGAGCTCGCGCAGGCCCGTAACCACGAGCCGTTCGAGTTCTTCGGCTACTCCGACAAGTCGTGGGACTACGAGGGTGCGAACATCGACACCTTCGACGGCGACCTCGAGCTCGCTCCGGGCATCCGCCTGCTCGAGACGCCGGGCCACACGGTCGGCCACTGCTCGGTCCTGCTCACCGGCGAGCGGCCCTTGCTCTTCGCGATGGACGTCGCGTACACGTCGGACGCCCTGGAGAAGGGGATTCAGCCGGGCTTCCACAACAACCCGCACGACGGAGTTCTCTCGATCGCCCGCGTCAAGCAGGTCGCAGCCGAGCACGGGGCGCAGATCCTCTACTCGCACGACATGGAAGCGTGGCAGGCGTACACGCATGCGCCTGAGGCATACGAGGTCTAGGAGCGGACATGGGCAAGCTGGACAACCGGGTCGCAATCGTCACAGGGGCCGCACAGGGCATCGGGAAGGCGGTCGCGGAGAAGCTCGAGGCCGAGGGCGCGACCGTCGTCGGCGCCGACATCCAGGGCGGCACGACGATGCAGGTCGACGTCTCGCAGGAGGACGACGTCCGCCGGCTGGTCGAGGACACCGTCTCGCAGCACGGCAAGCTCGACGTGCTCGCGAACGTCGCGGCGATCGTTCCGTTCACACCGTGGGACGAGATCGACTTCGCCGAATGGCGGCGGATCATGGCCGTCAACCTCGACGGCACCTTCCTCACGAACCACTATGCGCAGAAGGCGATGCGCGAGCACGGCTACGGGCGCATCGTCAACGTCGCGTCGAACGTCGTGCTCGCGGGGACTCCGAACCTCGCGCACTACGTCGCGTCGAAGGGCGGCGTGTTCGCGTTCACGCGGGCGCTCGCGCGCGAGCTCGGACCGCACGGCATCACCGTGAACGCGGTCGCGCCGGGCCTGACCGAGACGGAGGGCGTGCTCGCGAGCAAGCACGCCGAGGCGTTCGACTTCGTCCAGATGCTGCAGGCGATTCCGCGGCGTGCGGTCGCGGCGGACATCGCGCCGGCGGTTGCGTTCCTCGCTTCCGAGGAGGCAGGCTGGATCACCGGGCAGATGCTCGTCGCCGACGGCGGTCACACCCACAACTGATGGCGACGCGCGCCGGCGTGATCCTCGCGGTCTCGGACGTCGAACGGTCGGTTGCGTTCTACCGCGACGCGATCGGCGCCGAGGTCGCAGCCCTCTACGACGACCCCCCGTACGCGACACTCACGATCGCCGGCGCACGGCTCTCGCTCGCCGAGCAAGGGCACCCGGCGGAGGACCGGCCGGGCGTCGAGCTCGTCGCGCCGAGCGATCCTTCGCGCGCCCGCGCGGTGCTCGTCGTCGAGGTCGAGGACGCGCGCCGGGAGCACGCTCGCCTCGCCGAGCTGCGCGTGCCCATGCTCGCCGAGCCGTACGAACCGCCGTGGGGCGGCTGCCGCTTCTTCTGCATCGATCCGGACGGCTACCTCGTCGAGATCGAGGAGCCGGCGTGAAGGCGGTCGTCCTGCGGGCACCCGGCGACGTCGGCGTCGACAATGTCGCCGACCCGGCGGTGCAAGAGCCGGGCGACGCGATCGTCGCCGTGCGCGCGACCGCGATCTGCGGCGCCGACCTCTTCCCGGTCCGCGGGCTGACGCCGGGGTTCGAGAACGGGACGATCCTCGGCCACGAGTTCGCCGGCGAGGTGGTCGACGTGGGCGCCGGCGTCGCCTCGCTGCGTCCGGGCATGCGCGTCGTCAACGTGAGCATGATCTCCGACGGGACCTGCCCCGCGTGCCGTGCCGGCCGGGTCACGCAGTGCCGGGGCCGCTCGCTCTTCGGCTACTCGGGCGTCTATCCGCGCCTCGACGGCGGGCAGGCGGAGCTGGTGCGCGTCCCGCAGGCCGACCGGGCGTTGCGCCGGCTGCCCGACGAGGTGAGCGACGAGGCGGCTGTGTTCCTGGCGGACAACCTGCCCACCGCCGAGGCGGCGGTCGAGCGCGGCGGCGTCCGCGCCGGCGATGTGGTCGTCGTCGTCGGCTGCGGGCCGGTCGGCCTGATGGCGATCCTCTGCGCCCGGGACCGGGCCGGCCGGGTGATCGCGGTCGACGGTGTGCCGGTCCGCCGCGAGCTGGCGGCGCTGCTCGGGGCCGAGACGCTCACCCCGGAGGAGGCGGGCGCTCGCGTGGCCGACGCGACGGACGGTCAGGGCGCGGACGTCGTGATCGAGGCGGCCGGCTCGCCGGGCGGGCTCGACGCGTCGCTTCGCCTCGCCCGCGGGCGAGGGGTCGTCTCGGTCGTCGGTGCGCATTTCGAGCCCGACTATCCGCTCGACAACGCGCTGATGTTCGAGCGCGAGCTCACGCTCCGTTTTTCGATCGGCGACCCGACGGCCGACGGCCCGCGGCTGCTCGAGCGCATCGTCCACGGCGAGCTCGACCCCACGCCGGTGATCACGCACCGTCTGCCGCTGGACGACGCGGCAGAGGGATATCGGCTGTTCGAGTCGCGGGAGGCGACCAAGGTCGTGCTCGTGCCGTGAGGTGGTGTGCGCTCGTGCTCGCGCTGGTGGTCGCCGGCTGCGGCGGCTCGGCGTCGACATTCCGGTCCGCGCCGCCGGGCGTCGCGAAGCAGCTGATGGCGCGGCGGCTGCACGCCAGGCAGCTGGATTACACGTGGCTCGCCTGCATCGCTCTCCCGCGTACCTGGCGCGGCATCCCGATCACGCGGTGCAACGTCGGCTTCGGCATCGATCCGCACGTCGAGGCGTATTGCGTCGTCCTTCGCAACGGCGCGCTTCTGACGAACCACGAGGATGCGTCCATCCCGTGCCGGCACGACGACGCGGGCCTGCAGGGCACGACGATCACGAGCTCCTGATGCAGCTCGAGAACTCGTTCGAGGTGGGCGCTCCGCCGGACGTCGCATGGCGCCTGCTGAACGACGTGCCGACCGTCCTTCCCTGCATGCCGGGCGCAGAGCTCGTCGAAGTGGTCTCCGACGATTCGTGGAAGGCGAAGCTGCACGTCAAGCTCGGGCCGATCTCTCTGCAGTTCCTCGCCGATGTCGATCGCGTCGAGGTCGACACGGACGCGGGCACCGTCGTGCTCGCGGTGAAGGCGCGCGAGGCGAAGGGACGCGGCGCGGCCGAGGCGCGCATCGTCTCGTCCCTCGCGCCGATCGCGGGCGGATCGCGAGTCGACCTGCGCACGGAGCTCGAGCTGCGCGGCGCGGTCGCCCAGTATGGTCGCGGCGTCATCGGCGACGTGGCTTCGACGCTCACCGACAGATTCGCCGAGTGTCTCCGCGGCAAGCTCGCGGACGTGGAGCGGCCGGCCGCGCCGACGGAGATCGACGGGTTCGGGCTCGTTTTCCGGGCGGTCTGGCGCGCGTTCGTGCAGCGGCTGCGCGGCCGTCGCGCGTGAACGGGTTGTCAACGCCGGAGTACCGACCTAAGCTCGGTCCGGTGCCCCGGACGGGCAAGCGGATGCGCCGAGGGCGCGTGTGTCGGGAGGAGGAGGACGTGTCGCACATGAGATTGCCGCTCGTCGTCGCGGTCGCGACCGCCGCGACGGCGCTGCTGGTCTTCGGCGCCGCTCCCGCGGCGGCATCGAATCCGGTCGTCTTCACGGCAACCGATTCGACGGCCGACACCCCGGGCGCACCGGACATCGCCAGCGTCACCGTCTCCGACACGACGCAGGGGTTGATCACCTTCCAGATGACGTTCGTGCCGGGGACGGAGCAGCTCGGCAGCGACAGCTTCGGGATCTACATCGACTCCGATCAGAACCCGACGACCGGCGACCTCACGGGCGCCGGAGCGGATTATCTCCTGGAGTACGACAGCAGCGGGCTCGGCCTTTTCAAGTGGGACGGGAAGTCGTCGTACGCCCTGGTCCAGAGCTCGTCGATCCAGGGCAGTTTCTCGGGCGACTCGCAGTATTTCGTGATCGCCGCGTCGGAGCTCGGCATCACCGACGGGTTCAACTTCAACGCGGCTGCCGCTGTGGGCTCGGACCCGGCGGCCGGTGCGCAAGTCGACTTCCTGCCCGAAAACGGGACGAACCTGCACTACTCGATCCAGTCGAAAGTGGCGATCAAGCTGTCGCTCTCCGACTCGGAGTACACGATTCCGCACGCAGGCAAGCTCTTTACGCATGCGCTGCTCGTCAAGCGTTCGGACACCGGGGTGCCGGTCGGCAGCGACGTCACGGTGCGCTGCTCGCTCACGGTCCGCGGCAGGAAGGTTCCGCTCGTCGCGGGCCGCGTCATGAGCGTGCCGTGGTACAGCGGCGGCTCGAAAGTCGTTCCGGCCTGCACGTGGCGGATTCCGCGGAGCACGGCCGGGGCGACCCTCGTCGGCAAGGAGACCGTCACGCTCGGCGGCTCGAGCGTCGCAAAGGCGTTCACATACCGGGTGCGCAAGTAGCAGCCCGGCGTCGGTCGCTCGGCGTCGCCTAGCCGTCGAGGAGCGCGGCGACCGCGGTCGCGATCGCAGGTGCGTGCTTGAAAGCGTGGCCGGAGCCGTCGCCGAGCAGCCACACGTGCTCGTGCTCCGGATGGCGCACGACGCGGACCTCGCCGCCGAGCCGGGCCTCCGGGTCGGGGAGGCCGGGCTCGAGGACGACGGTCTGGCAGGACTCGACGGCTCGGAGCGGGGCCGTCGCGAGTGTGGGAAAGCGGGCGGCGAGATAGGCCCGCGCGAGCTCCTCCTGCTCGCGGACGGGACGTCTGGTCTCGGCGTCGAGGTCGACCGGCGGTCCCGGCACGTCGGGTCCGACCTTGAAGCCCGCGCCGTCGAAATCGCCGGCGCCGGTGATGCCGCGGCGGTGTTCGCCCCAGGCGGGAACGCCCGGTCGCGCCCACTCGGACGGAGCTCGGAGATAGAGGACGTCCTGCTGGATCGCGCGGCCGCGGACGAGCTCGGGGAAGAGCGCAGGCGTCCAGGCGCCGCACGCCCAGACGATGCGGTCGGCGCCGGTGAGGCGGCCGTCGATCGCGACCGCCCCGCCGGCGGGCCGCGCGCGGGCGCGGACGACGCAGGCACCGTGCTCGACAGCCTCTGTGACAAGCGCCTCGAGCGCGGGGCGTGGGCGCAGCAGGCCCGCCTGGCGCTCGAGCAGCACGTGATCGAGGTCGTCGACGACGAGCTCCGGGAAGAGGCGACGCGCGTCGGTGGGCTCGAGCCGCTCGGTCTCGACCCCCTGCGCGGCCAGCAGCGACCGGCTCTGCTCCTCCCAGGTCGGGTCGTCGGCGGGCGCGAACCACGCCATTCCGACCTCGTCGTAGAGTCGCGTTCCGGTGTCCTGCTCGAGCTGCAGCCAGCCGCGGCGCGCCTCGCTCGCGCTGAGCGTGTCGGCTGCGTCGTCGGCGTGTGCGAGGCGGAGCAGCCGGGAACGCGCGACGGAGGCGGCGCGGTCGTCGCCGGCCTCGTGCTGCTCGATGATCGTGACGTCGTGGCCGGCGCGGGCGAGGACGCGTGCGAGCGCAGAGCCGAGCACGCCTGCGCCGACGATCACGAGGCTCATGGTCGGCGGCGCTCGTCGCGGAAGTGACAGGCGACGAGCGCGCGAGTCCCAGCCGCCGGGAGCAGCTCGGGCCGCTCGACGGAACAGAGCGGCTCGGCGCGCGGGCAGCGCGGATGGAAGTGGCAGGCGGGCGGCCGGTGCGCCGGGCTCGGCGGCTCGCCGGCGAGATGGACGCGGGCGCTCGTCGTCGCGCTCCGGATCCGGGGCGAGGCTGCGAGCAGCGCGGCGCTGTACGGATGACGCGGGTCGCCGAAGATCTCGTCGCGCGAGCCGAGCTCGATGATCCGGCCGAGATACATGACGGCGATGCGGTCGCACAGGTGCCGGATCGCGGCGAGGTTGTGCGAGATCATCAGGATCGCGAGCCCGAGCTGCGAGCGCAGGTCCTCGAACAACGCGAGGATCGTCGCCTGGACGGACACGTCCAGTGCCGAGGTCGGCTCGTCGGCGACGAGCAGCTCGGGCTCGACGGCGAGCGCCCGCGCGACGGCGATCCGCTGCCGTTGCCCGCCCGAGAACGAGTTCGGGTATGCGTCGAGCGCCCGGGTGGGCAGTCCGACGAGCGCCATCAGCTCGCGGCAGCGCCGCTCGGCAGCGCTCCCGCGTGCCAGACCGTGTACGCGCAGGAGCTCGGTCAGCGTCGAGCGCACCGTGAGCCGGGGGTTGAGCGAGGAGTACGGATCCTGGAAGACGATCTGCACTGCCCGGCGCTGCGTGCGGGTGCGCCTGGCTGTCACGTCGGCGCCGTGGAGGAGGATGCGGCCGCCCGCCGGGCGAATCAGCCCGGCGATCGAGCGGGCGAGCGTCGACTTGCCGCAGCCCGACTCGCCGACGAGCCCGAGCGTCTCGCCGGGCTGCACCGACAGCGAGGCCGCGTCGACGGCGACGAGCTCGCCCGCGCGCGACCCGAAGCGCACGGTCACCTCCTCGGCCGAGAGAAGCGCGGCCGCGGGTGAGCGGAGCGCGGACGCGCTCATTGCCGCACCATCTTGTCGCGATGGATGCACGCGCTGCGATGGGTCTCGGGGAGATTCGTCGGCGCTCGCAGCTCGGGCACGATCGTCGAGCACTCTTCGGTGGCAAGGAAGCAGCGCGGATGGAAGGTGCAGCCGCTCGGCAGACGCTCGATGTCGGGCAGCGAGCCGGGGATCGGCGCCGGCGCGCCGACCGCGTCGTCGAGGTCGACGATCGCGTCGAGGAGTCCGCGCGTATACGGGTGGAGCGGCTGCTCGAGCGCGGCCGTGGTCGCCCCGGTCTCGACGAGCCGGCCGGCGTACATGACCGCGGTCTGGTCGCATAGCTGGCGGATCACGGCGAGGTCGTGGCTGACGAACACGATCGCGAGGTCGAGTCGCCGCCTCAGGTCGTCGAGGAGGTCGAGGATCTGCGCCTGCACGGTCACGTCGAGGGCGGTCGTCGGCTCGTCGCAGAGGAGCACCGACGGCTCCGTCGAGAGCGCGATCGCGATTGCGATCCGCTGGCGCATGCCGCCGGAGATCTGGTGCGGGTACGCATGGGCGGTCGAAGACGGGTCGGGCAGGCCGACGAGGCGCAGCAGTTCGAGCGCGCGGTCCCATGCCCGGCGCCGGGAGAGTCGCATCAGCCGCCGGGGCGCCTCCGCAACCTGGGCGCCGATCGAGACCACCGGGTCGAGCGCGCTCAGCGAGTCCTGGAAGATCATCGCCATCTCGCCTCTCCGCGCCCGCCTCGCTGCGCGGCCCGTGTGCGGAACGGCGCGGCCGTGGAGGAGGACCTCGCCGCTCTCGACGCGGGCGGACGGCGGGAGGACCGAGATCAGGGCCCGCAGGGTCAAGCTCTTCCCCGAGCCCGACTCGCCGACGAGGCCGAACGCGGAACCGGCGCCGACCGCGAACGAGATCTCGTCGACGGCGACGTACCGACGCTCGGACCGGAGCACGGAGACCGAGAGGCCGGCGACCGCGAGCGCGGGGCCGCCTCCGGTCGCTGCCCGAGACCCGAGGCGCTGCGCTCGACGTGCCCGGGCGATCACGGGCGCAGCACGTTGGCGAGGCCGTCCCCGATCAACGAGAGTCCGAGACCGGTGACGACGACGGCGAGACCGGGGATCGTCGCGAGCGTCCAGTTCGTCGTCAGGAAGTCCTGGCCCTCGCCGATCATCGACCCCCAGTCTGCCGTCGGCGGCTGCACGCCGAGCCCGAGGTAGCCGAGCGTGACGACGGCGACGATCACCAGCACGATGTCGTTCATCGCGTAGACGATCGCCTGCGCGATCGTGTTCGGGAGCACGTGCCGCGCGAGCAGGCGCAGGTCGCCGATCCCCGCTGCGCGGGCCGCGGCGACGTAGTCCGACTCTCGCACGACGAGCGTCGTCGCGCGCACCGTCCGCGCGTAGACGACCCAGTCCGCGACCGCGAACGCGATGTAGATCCCGCGAATGCCTGGACCGATCACGAAGACGAGCCCGATCACGAGCACATAGAACGGGAATGCGATCACGACGTCGACGACGCGCATCGCCAGCGTGTCGACGAACCGCCCGTAGTACCCCGCGAGGGTCCCGATCAGCGTGCCGAAGCAGAAGGGGAAGAGGATCGCCAGCACGCCCACGCGCAGATCGGTCCGCGCGGCGTAGAGGAGGCGCGAGAGCACGTCGCGGCCGAGCTCGTCGGTGCCCAGTGGATGCTTGGCGGAGAAGCCCGCAAGGATGTGGTAGAGGTCCTGCTGGTTGGGCGGCGCCGGGCTGATCACCGGCGCGAGGAGCGCCGCGAGCACGATCAGGCCGATGATCGTGCAGCCGGCGAGCAGACCGCGGCTCCGGCGGGCGCGACGCCAGATCAGCCCGCGGCCGACCGGCCCCGGCTCGAGCTCCGCCTCGAGCGAGACGACGCTCATCCGAGGCGGATGCGCGGGTCGAGCCGCGCTGCGAGCAGGTCTGTCAGGAGGTTGATCAGGACGACGGCGACCGCCATCACGAGCGTCAACGCCTGCACCACGGGAAAGTCACGTTCCGAGATCGAGCTCAGCAGGAGCGAGCCGAGCCCCGGCAGGGCGAAGACGCGCTCGATCACGACGGTGCTGCCGATCAGGAACGCGATGTTGATGCCGAGCAGGTTGAGCGCGGGGAGGACGGCGTTCCGCGCCACGTGCGCGAGGACGCGGAGCTCGCCCAGCCCCTTCGCGCGCAGTGTCGCGACGAAGTCGGCGTCGAGCACTTCGATCATCCCGACCCGCAGCGAGCGGACGAGGATCGGGGCGATTGCGAACGATGCGGTCAGCCCGGGGAGGATCAGGCCCTCGAGGTGCGACCAGAACGACGTGCCCCACCCGCCGACCGGAAACAGACGTACGTGGAGCGCGAACAGCTCGATCAGCACGATCCCGAACCAGAACGCCGGCAGTCCGAGCCCCGTGACCGAGAGGCCGCGGACGAGGTGATCGGCCAGGCGTTCCTTCCGCGCAGCGGCGAGCGCAGCCAGCGGGACGGTGATCACGATCGAGAAGAGGGTCGCCATGCCGACGAGCGCGGCAGTGACCGAGATCCGGGAGCGAATCAGCGACGTGGTCGAGGTCTGCTCGAGGAACGATCGACCGAGATTGCCGCGCGCGATGTCGTCCAGGTAGCGCGTGAACTGGCTGCCGAGCGAGGCGTCGAGACCCCATTCGTGCCGGAGCGTCTGCACCTCGCGCGCCGTCGCGTGCTCTCCGAGCACCGCGCGGGCGGGATCGCCCGGCTCGACGTGAAGGATCAGGAACGTCGCGACTGTGACTGCCAGGACGACGACTGCCGCCGACAGAAGCCGCCGCCCGGCGTAGCGGAGCATCAGCTCAGGCTAGCCAGACGGTCTCCAACCGGTACGCCCCTCCCGGATTGACGGCGAAGCCGTTCACCTTGGTCGAGTACGCGTTGATGTACGGCGGATAGTCGAGCGGCACGAACGGCGCGTTCTGGGCGACCGCGTCCTGGATCTGCGCGTACAGCTTGGCGCGCTTTGCCGGGTTGAACTCCCGCTGCGCCTGCCGAACGAGCTTCGTCACGCTCGGGTTGTTGAAGCTCGACCAGTACGACGACGAGCCGCCTTCCTTGTAGTCGAGCTCGAACGACGCCATCTCGTCGGGGTCGCTGATGTCGTTGATCGCGTAATCGATGAACATCTTGTAGTCGAACTTCTGGAAGGCCGACTCGAACGCGGCGTGGTCGAGCGGGCGGAGCTTGACGTTGATCCCGAGCGGCTTCAGCTGGCTCTGGATGATCTGCGCGAACGTCCGCCACTTCTGGACGCCGCCGTCGATCAGCAGCTCGGTCGCGAAGCCCTTCGGGTACTTCGACTTGGCGAGATCGGCCTTCGCGGCGGCCAGGCTGTGCGGGAGGACTTTCGTGCTCTTGGAGTAGTACTGCAGGCTCGGCGGGAAGAACGAGCCGCCCGGCTTCGCCGTGCCGAACGTGGCCGCGTGCGCGAGCGCCTTCGTGTCGATTGCCTGCATGACCGCGCGCCGGACGTTGCGGTCGGCGAAATGCGGATCCTTCTCGTTGAGGACGAGGAGATCGACCTGCCAGGACGGCGAGAGCAGCGTGTGGATGTTCGACGCCGACCTGAGCGCGCCGACCTGCGACGGCGGCACGAGATCGATCACGTCGACCTGTCCGCCGCGGAGCTGCAGGAGCCGCTGGTTGTCGTCGTCGACGAACGTGAACGTGACAGCGTCGAGGTACGGCTTTCCCGACTGCCAGTAGTTCGGATTCTTCTTCAGCGTCAGCGACGGCGCGTCGGGCGTGAAGCCCGAGACCGTGAATGGACCGGTGCCGATCGGGTTCTTGAAGAACGCCGTCTCGGAGGCGCCGCCGTAGTTCGCCGGGATGATCGCGTTGGAGAACGCGGAGATGTCGGAGATGAAGGGCGCCCACGGAGCCGAGAGCCGCACGACGACCTTCGAGTTGCCCGCGGAGCTGATCGACGTGATCGCCGAGTCGAGGAAGCTCAGCGGTCCCTTCGGGTTCTTGCGGGAACGGTCGAGGGAGAAGACGACGTCGGCCGAGGTCAGCGGCTGCCCGTTCGACCACTTCACACCCGGCCGCAGGTGGAAGGTGTAGGTCTTCTTGTCCTTGCTCACCGTGTAGCCGGTCGCGAGCCAGGGCGTCAGCTTTCCGGCCGGCGACGTGATGAACAGCGGCTCGAAGATCTTGTCGAGCGTGTAGATGTCGCCGGCGATGATCGTGTTCGCCGGATCGAGCGTGGTCGGTGCGATGCTCCGCGCGAACCTGAGCGTGCCGCCGGGCTTGGGGGCCGCGGCAAGCATCCGCGGCCGCGCTGCGAGGCTGCGACCGGGAAGCGTTCCGGCCGCGATCGCGACGGCACCCGCGGCGCCGTAACGGATGAGCTGCTGTCGGTTCAAGACCAGATCGGCGTCGCTCACGACATCTCCTTCCCTCGAGTTCTTCGCCCGCCTGCGCGACTCGTGAAGGCGCGGGTTCACGCTATCCGAAGGTCCATAGCAGTTCAAATGTGCCCCGAGGGGTATGAATCGCGAAGCCGTGTTCCGCGACCGCTCACGATGATCGAGGTCACGCCGTCCGACGCGGACGTCGTGCACGTCCCCGAGCGGCGACGCTACGAGCTGCGCCTGGAGGGACGGACGCTCGGTCACACCGACTACGAGCGGCGCGGCGACGCTCTCGTGTTCGTGCACACCGAGGTCGACCCACCATGGGAGGGACGCGGGTTCGGCACGCGGCTCGTCGCCGCCGCCCTCGACGACGCGGAGCGAGCGGGCCTGGAGGTCGTTCCGGTCTGCTCGTTCGTCGCGGCGTACATGAGGCGCCGCGCGCGTTAGCGTGCGCGGGAATGGTCCGCGTCCGATTCGCGCCGAGCCCGACCGGCTCCCTGCATCTCGGCAACGCGCTCAGCGCAGTTGCGAACCGCCGCTACGCCGACGAGCACGGCGGCGTCCTCCTGCTGCGCATCGACGACACCGACGTTGCGCGCAACCGGGAGCGCGGGATCGAGACGATCGTCGACGAGCTCGCGTGGCTCGACCTGCGCTACGACGAAGGCCCGATGCTGCAGAGCGAGCGCTCGGCCCGGCACCGCGAGGCCGCGCACCTGATCGGAGAGCCGGACCCGGAGGGCGCGCTCCGCTTCGGCCGGACGACGCTTCTGCGCGCGGACGGCTCTGCGACGTATCAGCTCGCATCCGCCGTCGACGACCTCGACTTCGGGATCACGCACGTGATCCGCGGCTCCGACCACCGCGCGAACGCGGAGCTGCAGGCGTCGCTGATCCGCGCGCTCGGCGGCGGGCCGCCGGAGTACATCCATCACGGCCTGCTGCTCGGCGAGGACGGGCACAAGCTCTCGAAGCGCCACGGAGCGTCCTCGCTCGCGGACCTGCGCGACGCCGGGATCCCGGCAGAGGCCGTGCGCGCATATCTCGACGAGCTCGGCCTGCCGCGCCACGACGTCCACCTCGACCTCGCACGGATCCGGCGGCTCTCGATCGAGGCGATCGGACGTCTCTCGGACGAGCAGCTCGCGGCCCGCGTCGGCGTGCCGGTGTCGGTCGCCCCGGTGCTGCGCGGGGCGCGCGACCTGCGCGAGGCGCTCGAGTACGCAGAGCAGGTGCTGTCGCCCGCGGCGGTCTCGGTCGAGGCGCCCGAGACGCTCGAGCGCTTTCGCGAGCTCGTCGAGCGCGGGGTCGACGCGCGCGGCATCGTGCGCGAGCTGAAAGCGGTCGGAGGCGATCTCAAGGCGGTCCGGCTCGCGCTCACGGGCCGCGAGCGCGGGCCGGAGCTTGCTGCGGTGATCGCCGCGCTCCCGCGCGACGAGCTGCTCGAGCGGGCTGCTCTAGGCTGAAGCGGATGCGCCTCTACAACACGCTCACGCGCCGGCCCGAGGAGCTGCCCGCGGCGCCGGGGCCGGTCCGCATGTACTTCTGCGGCCCGACCGTCTACCAGCGCGCGCACATCGGCAACGCGCGGCCGTTCGTCGTCGGCATGTGGCTGCGCAACTGGCTGCGGCATCGCGGGTACGAGGTGACGCTCGTCCACAACATCACCGACGTCAACGACAAGATCTACGACGCCGCCCCCGGTGCGAGCGCGGAGCTCGCCGAGCGCGCGACGCAGTGGTATCTCGACGACGTCGGCGATCTCGGCCTCGGCCTGCCGGACGCGCTCCCGCGCGCGACCGAGTTCATCCCGCAGATCGTCCGCTTCATCGAGCGGCTCGTCGAGAGCGGTCACGCGTACCCGGTGGGCGGCGACGTCTACTTCCGCGTCGGGGGCGTCCCCGACTACGGCCGCCTCTCGCGCCAGCGCGTCGAGCGGATGGCCGAGGAGGAGCAGAACCCGCTGAAGGAGGCCCCGCAGGACTTCGCGCTCTGGAAGGGGACGAAGCCGGGCGAGGACACGTCCTGGCCCTCGCCCTGGGGGCCGGGCCGGCCCGGCTGGCACATCGAGTGCTCGGTGATGGCCGAGGAGGAGCTCGGGCCCGAGTTCGAGATCCACGGCGGAGGGCTCGATCTCGTCTTCCCGCATCACGAGAACGAGCTGGCGCAGTCGGCGGCGCTCGGCCACCGCTTCGCGCGCATCTGGGCGCACAACGGGATGCTCGAGTTTGCCGGCGAGAAGATGTCGAAGTCGCTCGGGAACGACGTCTCGGTCCGCAACGTGCTGGACACGTGGGGGCGCGAGGTCGTGCTCCTCTTCTTCATGACCGCGCACTGGCGGAAGCCGATCGACTTCACGGACGAGACGCTGGCGCAGGCCAAGGCGCAGGTCGACGCATTCCGGAACTTCTTCGTCGGCGCCGCGGCGGACGAGCCGGGCGAGCAGGAGCGCCTCGTCGGCGTGCTCGAGGACGACTTCAACACGCCGGACGCGCTCGCGCTCTTCCACGACTGGCGTACGCGCGGCCTCGCCGCCGATCTCCGCCGCGGTCTCGAGCTCTTCGGCCTCGAGTCGCTCGCGCAGCGCGATGCGCCTCCATCGAACGTCGTCGAGCTCGCAGACGCGCGTGAGCGTGCCCGCGCGGCGAAGGACTTCGCAGAGGCCGACCGGCTGCGCGACGAGATCGCCGCGCTCGGCTGGGAGGTGCGCGACGTGCCGGGCGGGTACGAGCTCCTGCGCGCTGCATGACCCGCGAGCAGGTCTACGGCCGGCGCCCGGTCCGGGAGGCTCTGCGCGGGCCGCGCGAGGTGCTCGAGCTCTGGGCGACCGAGCGCGCGGTCAAGGCGGAGGCGTGGCTGCGCGAGCCCGCGCGACCGCGCGTGCACGTGAAGCTGGAGCGGGAGCTGAGCGAGGCGGCGGGCACGCGCGATCACCAGGGAGTGCTCGCGTGGTGCGAGCCGTACCACTACGCGGACGCGTACGAGCTCGCTGCGCGCGAGCGTCCGCTCCTCGCCTGCCTCGACCAGGTGAGCGACCCCAGGAACCTGGGCGCGGTCTGCCGCAGCGCCGAGGGCGCCGGCGCGACCGGCGTGGTCGTCCCGGCGCACGGCTCGGCCCGCGTGACGCCGGCGGTCTGTCGCGCAGCTGCCGGTGCCGTCGAGCATCTGCCGGTGGCCGTCGTCACGAATCTCGCGCGCTACCTGCAGGAGATCAAGTCGAACGACGGGCTGTGGGTCGTTGGTGCGACGGGCGACTCGTCGACGTCGATGTGGCAGGCCGATCTGGGCGGCGCGATCGCGTTCGCCTTCGGCGCCGAGGGAAAGGGGCTACGGCCGCTCGTGCGCCGCTCGTGCGATCTCGAGGTGTCGATCCCCCAGCTCGGCCGGGTCGAGTCGCTGAACGTGAGCGTCGCTGCGGCGTTGCTGCTCTACGAGGCACGGCGGCAGCGCGATGGCTGAGCCGACGCTCTACCTCTTCGACGGCTTCAACCTGCTGCACGCCGGCGGGTTCGGCTCGCCCGACGAGCTCCGCGACCTGCTCGCGAGCTGGGTGGCCGCCAAGGGGGCGCGCGGCGTCCTCGTCTTCGACGGTCACGGCACGGACGAAGATCATGGCCCGCTCGTGGTGCGCTGGGCGGCCGACGCGGATGCGGCGATCGAGCGACTCGCGGCAGCGCACCGTGGCCGCGAGCAGGTCGCGGTCGTCTCCTCCGACGAAGCGGTACGCGGCACGGCCGGGGCGCAAGTGCGCAAGCTCTCGTCGCGGCGCTTCCTTGCCGAGCTGACGCCGCCGGCGCACGCCGACCGTTCGCGCGGCGACCTCCGCGACAGGCTCGATCCGGAGACGCTCGCGCGGCTCGAGCGGCTGCGGCGCGGCGAGAGCTGAGCGAACATACGTTCCCATCACGTTGGGTCCATCGCAAGTGGACTTGTAATTCCTTGGACCCCTTGCTATCTTCGCCCTCAACCTTAGGGTGAGACTTCACCCACCACGACCTGGGGGACGCCGTGGCCGCTCGCACCGCCCATGCTTATTCGCCGCAGAAAGCTCAACGGGAGCTCGAGGATCTGCAGCTCGTGCTCAAGGCGCGGAACGGAGACCGCGCCGCGATGGACGTGCTCATCCGCCGTTACACCGGCTTCGTCCGGCTCAAGGCGAGCTCGTACTTCCTCGCCGGCGGCGACGGCGAAGACCTGATCCAGGAGGGGCTCGTCGGCCTGTACAAGGCGGTGCGCGACTTCCGCCCGGACAAGGAGACGTCGTTCCGGAGCTTCGCCGAGCTCTGCGTGACCCGGCAGATCATCACGGCGATCAAGACGGCCACGCGGTACAAGCACGCGCCGCTCAACACGTATGTCTCGTTCAGCCATACGCCTGCGGGCCAGGACTCGGACGGTGAGTGCACGCTCGGCGATGCGCTCCCCGGGCCGGCCGTGCACGAGCCGCCGGTGATGGTGATCTCGACCGAGGAGCTGCAGAGCCTCGTCGGCTGTCTCGGCACGGGCCTCTCGCCGCTCGAGGCGGACGCGCTTCGCCTCTACCTCGAAGGCTCGTCCTACGAGGACATGGCAACCCGGCTCGGCTGCGACACGAAGACGATCGACAACGCGCTGCAGCGCGTGAAGCGCAAGATCATCACGCACCAGAAGGCGCGCGAAGTCCTGCAGTAGGGGTCTGGCCCTTTGGGCCTGACCCCGCTGATGCAACGCATTTTCGTTGTCAAGACTGCATACAGATCGGACGGTACGATGTGCGCCGTGCCGGAGTAGCTCAGCTGGTAGAGCAGTTCCCTTGTAAGGAAAAGGCCGCCGGTTCGAGTCCGGCCTCCGGCTTCTTCGCTCAGCGCACCTGCTCGGCCGGGTCGAGCAGCGACGCGAGCACATCTGCGAGCTCGCACTCGACTCGTGCCTTGCGCACGTAGTCGACTGCGCCGGCCTCACGGATCTCGAGCACCCGCTCCTCGTAGTCGTGCCCGCTGATCGCGATCACGGGCAGGTCGGGAAACTTCACCTGAAGCTGCCGTGTCGCCGCGACGCCGTCGAGCTCGGGCATCTCGATGTCCATCACGATCGCGTCCGGGCGCACCCGTGCGGCCAGGTCGACCGCCTCCCGTCCGTTCCGCGCGCGGCCGGCGACGGCGAAGCGGCCGTCTTCCTCGAGCGCCGCGGCGAGCGCGGCGAGGATGCCCTCGTCGTCCTCCGCGACGAGGATGCGGTACACGTCCGTCCCCCCCAAGCGGCCGCCAGGGTAGCCGTGCCCGGCGCCGCCGGCAGTCGCGTTAACAGACGCTGAGCAGCGCTACGCCGGGCTCGGTACGCGCCGGCCCCCGCTCGCCGCAGGCGTCGCAGCCTCCTGCGGAATCTCGACGAAGAAGGTCGAGCCCGAGCGACCGTCCGACTCGACCCAGATCCGCCCATCCACGCGCCGCACGAGCTCGCGGCAGATGTAGAGGCCGAGGCCGGTGCCGCCGACGCCGAGGCTCATGTCGGGGTCGAGGCGGTAGAACTTCTCGAAGATCCGGCGGTGCTCCGCGGGAGGAATCCCGAGGCCCTGGTCGCGGATCGCGAACCGGACGTACAAGCCGGCGGGCTGCAGCGCGACCGAGATCGTGCCGCCCCTCGGCGAGTACTTGACTGCGTTCTCGATCAGGTTCGCGAGCACCTGGCGGAGCTGCCCCGCGTCGGCGGCGACCGCGGGCAGCTCGTCGGGTGCATCGAGCTCGAGCTCGACCTCGTCGGGCAGATGGAGACGGGCCGCGGCGATCTCGAGCTCGGCGATCTCGCGCGGATCGCAGCGCTCGATCCTCGCGTGCAGCGTCCCGGTGTCGAGCTGGCTTGCGATGAGCAGGTCGTTCACGATCTCTGCGAGCTGCGCGGACTCCTCGGCGATCACCTCGAGCAGCTTGTCGTGCAGCTCGCGCTCGAGCTCCACGTCGTCTCGCCGAAGCGTCACCGCGGCGCCGTAGATTGCGGCGAGCGGTGTACGCAGCTCGTGCGACACGGTCGACACGAGATCCTGGCGCATCGCCTCGAGCACGCGCTCCTCGGTCAGGTCGCGGAACGCGTAGACGGTGCCTTCCTCGTAGCCGACCGCGGAGATCGACAGCCAGAGCTCGCGCTCCCCGATCTGCAGCGGCACGTTCTCGGCGCGGCCGGACTCACCGGCCGCCGCGACGGGGATGAGTCCGGCGACGGCATCCCAGCCCGAGATCGCCGACTGCGGCCGCTTGCCGAGCACGTCCGCCTCGGCGAGCCCGGTGATCGCGGCCGCCGCCGTGTTCCAGAGCCGGATCCGGCCGCCGGGATCGACGAGGAAGACGCCGTCCCCGATCGTCGCGAGGACCCGCGCAGCCTGGGCGCGCGCTGCCGCCTCGCGGTAGAGCGTCGCGTTCTCGATCGCGGCGGCGGCACGCCGTGCGAGCTCCTCGGCGAGCGCGAGATCCTCGGCGCCGAAGCGGCGTCCGGGCTCGGCCGCGACGAGTGTGATCGCGCCGACCGTGCCCTCGCGGCCCTTGAGCGGGACGCAGACATACGACTCGAGGCCGAGCTGCGTGATCAGGTCGAGATGGAGCTCGTCGCGCGCGACCGCGCGCAGCATCTCGTCGGTGATCTCCGGCACGAGCTCCGGCTCGCCGGTGCGGATCACCGCCGCGGCGCCCGTCGGCGTGTCGGGTTGGGGCGGATAGCGCTCCTGGAGCTCGCGCGCGAAGGTCACCTGGGCCGGGTCGCGGTGCGCGTTCGCGAGCTCGACGATCGAACCGTCCGCTTCGCGGATGTGCACGCTGCACCAGTCGGCGATCTCACCGGCCGCCAGGGTCGCCACCTGCTTCAACGTCTCGCGGTAGTCGAGCGAGCGGGCCAGCACGTCGCCGGCGGCGACGATGAAGCTGCGCTGGAGCTCGACGAGCTTGCGGTCGTGGATGTCCGTGGCCGTACCGATCCACGATTCGATGCGTCCGTCGGCGGCGCGCATCGGCACCGCTCGTCCGAGATGCCAGCGGTAACCGCCGTCGGCGCGGCGGAACCGGTATTCGGTCTCGAACGGCTCGCCGCACCGGAGCGACTGCTCGCGCCGGGCGACCGCCGGCGGCAGGTCGTCCGGATGGACGACGTGATGCCACGCGTGCGGCCCGGCGTCCTTCGGCGCCATCCCCGTGTACTCGAAGAAGCGGCGGTTGAAGTAGGTCGCGTTGCCGTCGCGGTCGGTCGCCCAGACGATCTGAGGCATCGCGTCGGCGAGCTGGCGGTACCGCTCCTCGCTCGCCTCGGCGAGCTCGGCGAGCTCGCGCCGGTGCAGCTCCTCCGCCTGCTCCTGCAGCTGCCTGCTCTTCTGCCAGAGCTCGACGAAGACCGAGACCTTCGAGCGCAGGATGTCGGGGTCGATCGGCTTGAAGATGTAGTCGACCGCGCCCGCGGAGTAGCCGCGGAAGACGTGCCGCTCCTCCATCGAGAGGGCGGTGACGAAGATGATCGGGATGTGCTGCGAGCGCTTCCGCTGCTTGATCAGCTCCGCGAGCTCGAACCCGTCGAGCTCGGGCATCTGCACGTCGAGGATGATGCAGGCGAAGTCGTGGAGCAGCAGCTCCTTCAGCGCCGACGTGCCCGACGTCACCGAGAGGAGGTCGTGCCCGAGCGGTTGCAGGATCGCCTCGAGCGCGAGCAGGTTCTCCGACCGGTCGTCGACGAGGAGGATCTTCGCGTTCACACGCAGAGCCCGTAGAGGAAGGCGGGGATCTCTTCGAGCGGCAGGATCGCGTCGGCGTGCGTGGCGGCGATCGCCGCGTCCGGCATCATCCGCTTCTCGGAGGTCGCCGGATCCTGCACGATCGCGACGCCGCCCCGCTCCTTGATCAGCGCCAGCCCCCGGGCACCGTCGGTGTTCGCCCCGGTGAGGATGATGCCGACCGCGCGCCGGGAGTACGCGTCGGCGACCGACTCGAAGAGGACGTCGATCGACGGACGCGCGTACTGAACCGGAGCTTCGGTCGAGAGGGCGAAGTGTCCGTCTTCGACGAGCACGTGGTAGTCGGGCGGCGCGAGATAGACGTGGTCGTGCTCGAGCGGCGTCTTGTCGTCGGGGTCGGAGACGATCCGCCGCGTGTGATGCGCGAGCAGTTGCGCGAGGCTGCCGTCCTGCGCTTCGGCCGACCGGTGCTGTGCGACGACGATCGGCTGGTGCAGGGCGTCGTCGAGACCGTCGAGGAGGCGGCTCACGGCGTCCAGCCCGCCCCACGACGTGCCGATCGCGATGACGTCGTACACGTCACGCGATCTTGCGGTAGACCCGCTCGTCGGCGTCGACCGCGTCGTAGCGGTCGGCAAAGCGCGTGAAGTTGATCGACTCCTTGTGGCCGAGCGCGAGGATGCCGAACATCTCGAGGCTCTCGTAGAACAGCCCGTGGACGTGATCCTGCAGCGCCTTGTCGAAGTAGATCATCACGTTGCGGCAGACGATCACGTTGAACTCGTTGAACGAGCGATCCATCGCGAGATTGTGCTGCGCGAAGACGACGTTCTCCGTGAGCGACTTCGAGAAGACGACGCTGTCGTAGGCGGCGGTGTAGTACGTGGAGAAATCTCGCGTGCCGCCGCCTCGGATGTAGTTCTGCGTGTACTGCTTCATCCGGTCGAGCGGAAAGACCCCGGCGCGGGCCGTCTGCAGCACGTGCTCGTTGATATCGGTCGCGTAGATCCGCGTCCGCTCGTACAGGCCTTCCTCGTGCAACACGATCGCGAGCGAGTACACCTCCTCGCCCGACGAGCAGCCCGCGCACCAGATCCGGGTGAACGGGTACGTCCGCAGCATCGGGACGACCTTCTCTCGGAACACGCCGTAGAAGGTCGGATCGCGAAACATCGACGTCACGTTGATCGACAGGTCGACGAGTAGACGCTCCATGGCCGGCGGGTCGTGCAGCAGCCGGTCCTGCAGCTGCGAGACGGTCTCGAGACCTTCCGCCTGGATGCGGCGGTAGAGCCGGCGCTTCAACGAGGCCTGCGCGTACTGGCGGAAGTCGAGCCCGTACCGACGGTAGACCGCCTCGAGCAGCAGCTCGATCTCGAGTTGCTCGAGCTCCCGCTCGGGCGGCACCGCCGCCTGCGGCTCGGACGGGCTGCTCAGTGGTACAGCCACACCCGCATCAGCGAGAGCAGCTGATCCGTGTCCACCGGCTTCGTGATGTAGTCGGACGCGCCCGACTGGATCGACCGCTCTCGGTCGCCCTTCATCGCCTTCGCAGTCAACGAGATGATCGGCAACCGCCTGAACTCCGGCATCCTCCGGACGGCCTGCATCGTCTCGTAGCCGTCCATCTCCGGCATCATGATGTCCATCAGGACGAGATCGACGTCCGGATTCTGGCGCAGTCGTTCGATCCCCTCCTTGCCGTTCTCGGCGAACACGACCTGCATGCCGTTCGACTCGAGCACCGACGTCAGCGCGAAGACGTTGCGGACGTCGTCGTCGACGATCAGCACCTTCTTGTCCTGGAAGACGCCGTCGGTGGAGTGGAGCTGCTCGAGCATGCGCCGCTTCGCCTGCGGCAGGCGCGCCTCGACTCTGTGGAGGAAGAGCGACGTCTCGTCGAGCAGGCGCTCCGGCGAGCGCGCGTCCTTGACGATGATCGTCTCTGCGTACTTCTTGAGGCGCGTCTCCTCGCGGCGCGTCAGCTCCTTGCCCGTGTAGACGATCACCGGCAGGCGCGCGAAGCGCTCCTCGCGCTTCAGCTCCTCGAGCAGCTTGAAGCCGGTCGTCTGCGGGAGCTTGAGGTCGAGGACCATGCAGTCGAACTGCTCGGACTCGAGCGCCGCGAGCGCGTCCTCGGCCGACCCGACGGCCGTGACCACGACGTCGTCGCCGGAGCCGACGAGCTCGACGATCGATTGCCGCTCCCCGTCGTCGTCCTCGACGACGAGCAGCCGGCGGACGTCGCGCTCGACGAACGCGGAGATCTCCCCCAGCATCGAGTCGAGCCGTTCCTTCTCGAGCGGCTTCTGCAGGTAGGCGACCGCGCCGGCGCGCAGCGCGCCGGTGCGGTTCGCGTCGCTCCCGGAGACGATGTGCACGGGGATGTGGCGCGTCGCCGGATGGCGCTTCAGGTGATCGAGCACCGTCCAGCCGTCCATCACCGGCAGCTGCATGTCGAGCACGATCGCATCCGGGCGGTACTCGTGTGCGAGTGCGAGCCCCACGTCGCCGCGGGTCGCGACGACGCCCTTGAAGCCACGCTCGCGTGCGGTCTCGAGCACGGTGCGCGCGAATGTCGCGTCGTCCTCGACGATCAGCACGACGCGGTCGCCCTGGTCGACCTCGTCACGATCGTCGGGGACCTCGCTCGGCAGCAGGAGCGACGGGTCGAGGTCCGGGGGCGGTGCCGCGGGCGGCGGTCCGAGCAGCTCCGTCCCTTCCTCGACGAGCAGCGTACCCTCGTGCACGAGCTGGTCGAGCCGAGCCTCGAGCCGTGCCATCTCCGCCGTGCCCGACTCCGCCCTCGCGAAGGCGGTCGGCAGGTAGAGCGTGAACGTGCTGCCGCTGCCGGGCTCGGAGACGACCCGGATCTCGCCGCCGAGCAGGCGCGCGATCTCGCGGCTGATCGAGAGCCCGAGACCGGTGCCGCCGTAGCGGCGCGACGTCGTCCCGTCCGCCTGCTGGAACGCCTCGAAGATCAGGCGCAGCTTGTCGACGGGGATGCCGATGCCCGTGTCGGCGACCGAGAACGCAAGGATCGAGTCGGAGGCGGTCAGCTGCGGCGAGACGAACTGCAGCTCGGGCGCGGCGAGCTCGATGCGCATCGCCACGCTGCCCGTATCCGTGAACTTGACCGCGTTCGAGAGCAGGTTCTTCAGGATCTGCTGGAGCCGCTGCTCGTCGGTCTCGAGCGTCGGCGGCACGTTCGCGCCGGCGATCTCGACCGTCAGCTCGAGCCCCTTCTCCTCGGCGAGCGGTGCGAACGTCCGCTCCACGTAGTCGCGGATGTCGGACAGCCGCACGTCGGCGAGGTTCACGTCCATCTTTCCCGCCTCGACCTTGGAGAGATCGAGAATGTCGTTGATCAGCTCGAGCAGGTCGGAGCCCGCCTGGTGGATCGTCTTCGAGAACTCGATCTGCTTCTCGGTGAGCGTCCCCTCCGCGTTCTCGGCGAGCAGCTTCGCGAGGATGAGCAACGAGTTGAGCGGAGTCCGCAGCTCGTGGCTCATGTTCGCGAGGAACTCGCTCTTGTAGCGCGATGAGAGCGCGAGCTGCTCCGCGCGCTCCTGTAGCGCCGCGCGCGCAAGCTCGATCTCGCGGTTCTTGATCTCGATCCGGCGGTTCTGCTCTTCCAGCAGCTGCGCCTTCTCCTCGAGCTCCTCGTTTGTCTGCTGCAGCTCCTCCTGCTGCGTCTGCAGCAGCTCCTCGGAGGCCTTGAGCGTCTGCGCCTGCTGCTCGAGCTCCGTGTTCGCGCGCTTCAGCTCCTCCTGCTGCGACTGCAGCTCCTCCGAGCGCTCCTGCAGCTCGAGCGTGAGGCCCTGCGACTGGCGCAGCAGCTCCTCCGTCCGCATCGTCGCGCGGATCGTGTTGATGACGATGCCGATGGTCTCTGCGAGCTGGTCGAGGAAGCCGCGCTGAACCTCGCTGAACGGCTGGAACGACGCGAGCTCCATCACCGCCATCACCTGGTCCTCGAAGAGGACAGGCATGACGACGATGTTGCGCGGCGTCGCCTCGCCGAGCGCGGAGCCGATCTTCACGTAGTCGTCGGGCGGCTCCGTGATCAGGATCGATTCCTTCTCGAGCGCCGCCTGGCCGACGAGCGACTCGCCGAGCTTGAAGCGGTTCGAGACGCGCTTGCGCGTTCGGTAGCCGTAGCTCGAGATCAGCTGCAGCGCCGGCTCGTCGTCGTCGTCGTGCTCGTTGTCATGGTCGGCGAGGAAGAACGCGCCGTAGCCGGCGCCGACGAGCGGCGTCAGCTCCGACATGATCAGGCGCGAGACAGCCTGCAGATCGCGCTGCCCCTGCATCATCCCGCTGAACCGCGCGAGGTTCGAGTTCAGCCAGTCCTGCTCGGCGTTCCGCTCGGTCGTCGCGCGCAGGTTCGCGATCATCTGGTTGACGTTCTGCTTCAGCGCGTCGACCTCACCCTTCGCCTCGACCGTGACCTGGCGCGTGAGGTCGCCCTCGGTCACCGCCGTCGACACTTCCGCGATCGCGCGCACCTGGACGGTGAGCGAGGTCGCGAGCTGGTTGAAGTTGTCGGTCAGCTCCTTCCAGACGCCGCTCACGCCCTCGACGTTGGCCTGGCCGCCGAGGATGCCCTCGGTGCCGACCTCGCGGGCGACGCGCGTCAGCTCCGCCGCGAACGACGAGAGCTGGTCGACCATCGTGTTGACGGTGTTCTTCAGCTCGAGGATCTCGCCTCGTGCGTCGACGGTGATCTTCTGCGAGAGGTCGCCGCGCGCGACGGCGGTCGTCACCTCCGCGATGTTGCGGACCTGGTCGGTGAGGTTCGACGCGAGGCCGTTCACGGAGTCGGTCAGGTCCTTCCAGGTGCCGCTGACGCCCTTGACGTTCGCCTGGCCGCCGAGCTTGCCCTCGGTGCCGACCTCGCGGGCGACGCGGGTGACCTCGTCGGCGAAGGAGGAGAGCTGGTCGACCATCGTGTTGATCGTGTTCTTCAGCTCGGCGACCTCGCCGCGCACGTCGACCGTCACCTTCTTCGAGAGGTCGCCGTTCGCGACGGCGGTCGTCACCTGCGCGATGTTGCGGACCTGGTCGGTGAGGTTCGACGCGAGGCCGTTCACGGAGTCGGTCAGGTCCTTCCAGGTGCCGCTGACGCCCTTGACGTTCGCCTGGCCGCCGAGCTTGCCCTCGGTGCCGACCTCGCGGGCGACGCGGGTGACCTCGTCGGCGAAGGAGGAGAGCTGGTCGACCATCGTGTTGATCGTGTTCTTCAGCTCGGCGATCTCGCCGCGGACGTCGACCGTGATCTTCTTCGAGAGGTCGCCCTTCGCAACCGCCGTCGTCACGTCCGCGATGTTGCGCACCTGCTCGGTGAGCGAGAGCGCCATGTCGTTCACCGACTCGGTCAGGTTCCGCCACGTGCCGCTGACGCCGGCCACCTGGGCCTGGCCGCCGAGCCGGCCCTCGGTGCCCACCTCGCGCGCGACGCGCGTCACCTCGTCGGCGAACGAGGACAGCTGGTCGACCATCGTGTTGATCGTGTCCTTCAGCTGCGCGACCTCGCCGCGCGCATCGACCGTGATCTTCTTCGTCAGGTCGCCGTTCGCGACCGCGGTGGTGACGTCCGCGATGTTCCGCACCTGCTCGGTGAGGTTGTCGGCGAGCGTGTTCACGTTCTCCGTCAGGTCCTTCCAGACGCCGGAGACGCCCTTCACCTCCGCCTGGCCGCCGAGCTTCCCTTCGGTGCCGACCTCGCGGGCGACGCGCGTCACCTCGTCGGCGAACGCGCGCAGCTGGTCGACCATCGTGTTGATCGTGCTCTTCAGCTCCGCGATCTCGCCGCGCACGTCGACCGTGACCTTCTTCGAGAGGTCGCCGTTCGCGACCGCGGTCGTGACGTCGGCGATGTTGCGCACCTGCGTCGTGAGGTTGTCGGCGAGCGTGTTGACGTTGTCGGTGAGGTCCTTCCAGACGCCGGAGACGCCCTTCACCTCGGCCTGGCCGCCGAGCTTCCCTTCGGTGCCGACCTCCTTCGCGACGCGCGTCACCTCGGCCGAGAACGCACGCAGCTGGTCGACCATCGTGTTGACGGTCTCCTTCAGCTCGAGCACCTCGCCCTTGACGTCGACGGTAATTTTCTTCGAGAGGTCGCCGTTCGCAACCGCGGTCGTGACGGCCGCGATGTTGCGCACCTGCGAGGTGAGGTTCGAGGCGAGCCCGTTCACGGACTCGGTGAGGTCGCGCCAGGTGCCGCTGACGCCGCGCACCTGCGCCTGGCCGCCGAGCTTCCCTTCCTCGCCGACCTCGCGGGCGACGCGGGTGACCTCGTCGGCGAAGGAGGAGAGCTGGTCGACCATCGTGTTGATCGTGTTCTTCAGCTCCGCGACCTCCCCGCGGACGTCGACCGTGATCTTCTTCGAGAGGTCGCCGTTCGCCACCGCCGTCGTGACCTCGGCGATGTTGCGGACCTGCGTCGTGAGGTTGTCGGCGAGCGTGTTGACGTTGTCGGTGAGGTCCTTCCAGACGCCGCTCACGCCCTTCACCTTGGCCTGGCCGCCGAGCTTGCCCTCGGTGCCGACCTCGCGCGCCACGCGAGTGACCTCGGCGGCGAACGACGAGAGCTGGTCGACCATCGTGTTCACGGTCGTGCCGATGCGGCGGAACTCGCCCTTCACCGGCTGCCCCTCGATCGTCAGCTGCATCTTCTGCGAGAGGTCGCCGACCGCGACGGCGTCGATCACGCGGGCGACCTCGGTGGTCGGGCGGACGAGGTCGTCGATCAGCTTGTTCAGCGCGGCCGTCGTATCGGCCCAGTGGCCGGACAGCACCGGCGCCTCCGCGCGCTCGGTCAGCCGCCCCTCGCGGCCGATCGCGCGGCCGACCCGGGCGACCTCCTTGCTGAACGCCTCGCGCCTGTCGGCGAGCTCGTTGAACGCGCGCCGGAGGTCCGCGACGATGCCCTTGCCGCCGGTCGGCAGGCGGTAGTTGAAGTCGCCGTCGCGCGCCGATTCGAGCGCGGCGAGCAGCTGCGCCAGCTCCTCGAGGCTCGCCTCTCCGTCGGCCGCGACCGGGCGGTCGCCGTTCGCCTGGGACCCTGCCCGCCGGGCGCGCGTCCTGGGTGCTCGTTCAGCTTCGCGTCCGACAGCCACAGACGTCCCCCGTTTTCGCGTTGTTTCTCCGACGTGTTTTCCGCAGCAATTCTCCGGCAAACGGAAACGTGATTTACAAGCGGTAATTACCTCTTGGAAATCGACCCCGGCCGGAACAGAAGCCGTAATCGGCCGACGAAGGATAGGTCAATCGGCCTATCCCTGCAAGCGCTCGGTCCTAGTGGGCGAGCGCCTGCTCGAGGTCGGCCCAGAGCGCCTCGGCATCCTCGAGGCCGACGCTCAGGCGCAGCAGCCCGGGCGGGACGCGCTCGCCCTCCCACCGCGCGCGGCTCTCGATCACCGAGGTCACGCCGCCGAGCGAGGTTGCGTTCACGATCAGCCGGGTGGCGGTCTCGACGCGCCGCGCGGCGGCGGCGTCCGCGGCGTCGAAGGAGAGCAGGCCGGAGATGCCGGCGTAGCGGACGGCCTCGACACGCGGGTGAGCGCGCAGGCGCTCGGCGAGCGCCGTCGCCGTCTCCGTCTGGCGGCGCACGCGCGGCTCGAGCGTCTTCAGGCCGCGGAGCAGGAGCCACGCGGCGTCGGGCGCGGGCGAGATCCCCGTGTTCGACCGGAAGGTGCGGAGCTCGTCGAGGTCGCGGGCGGCGACCGCCCCGAGCAGCACGTCGTCGTGCCCGCCGAGGTACTTGGTCGCACTGTGCAGCACGAAGTCGGCACCGTGCTCGAGCGGGCGCAGGAAGACGGGCGTCGCGACGGTCGAGTCGACGAGGACGCGCGCCGGGTGCGCGGCCGCGGCCTCGAGGTTCGGCATCGTCAGGAACGGGTTCGAGGGCGCCTCGAGCCAGACGAGCTGCACGCCCTCGGGCGGCGCGCCCGTCTGGTCGAACTCGACGTAGCGCAGGCCCCATCTGGCGAGCGTCTCGAACGTGCGCGCCGTACCGAAGTAGCAGCCCGCGGCGAGCGCGATCGTGTCGCCCGGCCGGAGCAGCGAGAGCACGAGTGCCGTCGTCGCGCCGGTTCCCGACGGGAAGAGCAGCGCGTCGCCGCCCTCGAGCGCGCCGAGCGCGAGCTCCGCCTCGTGCACCGTCGGGCTCCCGTTCCGCGAGTAGTAGAACTCGCGCGGCTCGCCACGCTCGTCGTAGGGCCAGATGGTCGAGCGGTCGATCGCGTGCACGCGACGATTATGGGGTCTGGCCCTTCGGGCCTGATCCCCCTGTTCAGGCGGGCTCGGGCTGCAGGTCGCCGAGGCGGCCCATGCGCGAGAGGGCGGGGAAGACGCGCGACCACGTCGCGGCGATCGCGATCATCGCCGCTCCGCCGGCGACGACCGCGGGGACGGTCCCGATCAGGGAGGCCAGCGTGCCGGCCTCGAAGGCGCCGAGCTCGTTCGACGCGCTGACGAAGACCGTCTCGACCGCGTTGACCCTGCCCTGGAGCTGCGGCGGAGTGATCAGCGTGATCGCCGTCGCGCGAATGTTGACGCTGATCATGTCGACGAATCCCGCCAGGCAGAGTGCCGCGAGCGAGAGCGGAAGCCACTTCGAGAGCCCGAAGACGATCATCGCGCCGCCGAAGATCGCGACCACGGTCAGGAGCGTCCGCCCGGCCCGCCGCTGCAGCGGCCGGCGCGTGAGCAGGATCGCGGCTGCCAGGGCGCCGACCGACGGTGCGGTGCGCAGCAGGCCGAGCCCCACCGGGCCCTCATGGAGGATCGTGCGCGCAAACACCGGTGCGAGCGCGATCGAGTCGCCGAAGAGCACGCCGAACAGATCGAGCCCGATCGCGCCGAGCAGCATGCGCGTCCGCCAGATGAAACGGACACCCGCGACGAGGCTGTCCCAGCCCGGCGCCTCGGTGGTCACGAGCGAGCGCGTCACCGGCCGCATCGCGGCGATCGTCAGGAGCGCCGTCGCGAAGAGCGCTGCGGCGCTGACGTAGACGGCGACCGGCTCGAACGCGAAGATCACGCCGCCGAGCGCGGGGCCGGCGATCACGCCGAGACGCGTGGCGAGGCTGCGCAGCGTGACGGCGTCCTGGATCAACTCCTCCGGGACGATCTCCGGGATCATCGCCCGCATCGCCGGGCTGCCGCCCACGTTCGTCGTCCCGCTGACCGCCGCGAGCACGAGGAAGGGCCAGAGCTCGTGCGCCCCGGCGAGCGTCACAACGAGCAACGCGACCGCGATCCCGACGGCGACGACATAGGACCCCGCGGCCACGCTGCGGCGCGGCAGACGGTCGGCGAGCTGTCCTGCGGGAAGCGCGAGCACCGGCAGGGGCAAGAACTCGGTCAGCCCGACGAGGCCGAGATCGAAGGGGTTGCGGTGGATCGCGTAGACCTGCCAGCCGATCGCGACGGCGAGCATCTGCGACGCGAGCCCGTTCGTCACGAGCGAGAGCCAGAGAAGTGCGAAGTCGCGTTCCTGCAGCGCGGGAGGGAGCCTGCGTCTCACCGTGCGCAGGTTAGGCTCCGGCGATGCCCGAAAGCCACGAAACCACGCAGGCGAAGCTCGAATGGCTGCGCGAGTTGCGCGGCCAGGCCTTGCACGCGGGCAGCGAGCGCGCGGTGCAGCGGCGACGCGAGGAGGGCCGGCTGCTCGCGCGCGAGCGCGCCGAGAAGCTGTGCGACCCCGGCACGTTCGTCGAGCTCGACCGCTACGTCCGGCACCGCGAGTGGAACTTCGGGATGATGGACCGCCGCCCCTACGGCGACGCGGTCGTCACGGGCTACGGCGAGATCTTCGGCCGCCGCATCTTCCTCTTCTCGCAGGACTTCACGGTCTTCGGCGGCTCGCTCAGCGAGGTGTTCGCCGAAAAGATCGTGAAGGTGATGGACCTCGCGCTCAAGTTCGGCTGCCCGATCATCGGCATCAACGACAGCGGCGGTGCGCGCATCCAGGAAGGCGTCGTCTCGCTGGCGGGTTACGCCGAGATCTTCTGGCGGAACGTGCAGGCATCGGGCGTCGTGCCGCAGATCTCGCTCGTGATGGGGCCGTGCGCCGGCGGTGCGGTGTATTCGCCCGCGATCACCGACTTCGTCTTCATGGTCGAGGGCTCGTCGTACATGTTCATCACCGGGCCCGACGTCGTGAAGACGGTCACGGGGGAGGAGGTGACGTTCGAGGAGCTCGGCGGCGCGGGGACACACGCGACGAAGTCGGGCGTCGCGCACTTCACGGCGGCCGACGAGCAGGCCTGTCTCGAGGACGCACGCTACCTCCTCTCGTTCCTGCCGCAGTCGAACGCGGAGCGGCCGCCGTTCACGACTCCTACGGATCCGCGCGGCCGCGAGGACGCAGAGCTCGACACGTTGATCCCGGACAATCCGAACAAGCCGTACGACATGCACGACGTGATCCGGCGCGTGATCGACGACGGCGAGTTTCTCGACGTGCAGGAGCGCTTCGCGACGAACATCGTGTGCGGCTTCGCGCGGCTCGGCGGCCACGCGATCGGCGTCGTCGGCAACCAGCCGAGCGCCCTCGCCGGCGTCCTCGACATCGACGCGTCGAACAAGGCTGCCCGGTTCGTGCGCACGTGCGACGCGTTCAACATCCCGCTCGTCACCTTCGTCGACGTGCCGGGCTTCCTGCCGGGGACGGCGCAGGAGTGGGGCGGCATCATCCGCCACGGCGCGAAGCTCCTGTATGCGTTCGCCGAGGCGACGGTGCCGAAGCTGACGGTGATCACCCGCAAGGCATACGGCGGCGCCTACGACGTCATGAGCTCGAAGCACATCCGGGCGGACTTCAACTTCGCGTGGCCGACCGCAGAGGTGGCGGTGATGGGGCCGGAGGGCGCGGTGAACATCGTCTACCGCGACCGCTCGCCGGAGGAGCGGTCGGAGCTGATCGCCGACTACAAGGAACGCTTCGCGAACCCGTACACGGCCGCCGAGCGCGGCTACGTCGACGACGTGATCGAGCCGCGCCGGACGCGCCCCGTGCTGATCGACGCGCTCGAGACGGCGCTGACGAAGGCGGAGCCGCGCCCACGCCGCAAGCACGGGAACATCCCGCTTTGAAACGAGCGGCTCGGGGAACGAGCCGCCCATGACCAAGCGAGAGCACATCCCGGAGACCCGTGAGGTGAAGCCGAACCGCGAGCAGCGCCGCCATCCGGAGCGCGTGGAGGACGTGCCGCTCGCCCGCGATCCCGCCACGGAGCGCCCGCTCGACGTCGAGGATCCGCGCGCGAAGTCGAGCGGCCACAAGAAGAAGACGGCGGACAAGTGGAATCAGTGAGCGGCGCTCGACGCGCCGCTCACCGATGGGGTCCGGTCCTTCGGGCCCGACCCCGCTCCTTCTCTGTGTCCGACTAGGACGCGAGCTCGACCGCGCGCGCGTTTCGCACGCCGAGTTCCTCGGCGAACGCGTCGACGACGGCGGGGTCGAACTGCGAGCCGCTGCAGCGTTCGAGCTCCTCGAGCGCCTCGTGCGGTGCGAGCGGCCGCCGGTAGACGCGTTCCGACGTCATTGCGTCGTATGCATCCGCGACGAAGATGATCCGCGCGCCGAGCGGGATCTCCGCGCCGCGCAGCCGGTCGGGATAGCCGTCGCCGTCCCAGCGCTCGTGGTGGTGCAGCACCCACTCGGCGATCGGCTCGACGCCGAGGCTCTCGAGCATCCGGAAGCCGATCTGCGGATGCCGCTGGAGCACGAGCCGCTCCGACTCGTTCAGCGTCCCCGGCTTGCGCAGGATCTCCTCGGGGATCGCGAGCTTGCCGAGGTCGTGCAGGCTCGCCGCGAGCCGGGTCAGCTCGACCTGCGAATCGTCCAGTCCGAGCCGTCGCGCAACGCGGGCGGCAAGGTCGCCGACGCGCTCCGAATGACTGCCCGTGTAGGCGTCCCGGGCGTCGACCGCCTTCGCCAGGCTCGCGGCCGCGCGATAGCGCGCGGCGCGGTCCGTGCCTTCGGCGAGCTGCTGCAGCTGCTTGAGCTCGACGTACGCCGGCTCGTACGCGCGGGCGCGGTTCTTGCCGTCCTCCTTCGCCCAGTAGAGCGCGCTGTCGGCGAGCCGGATCAGCTCGTCGCGTCCGACGCCCTGCACGGGATACGTCGCGACGCCGGCGCTCACGGTCAGCTCGCCGACCTGCTCGAGCTGAGCGGCGCCCACGCGCTCGACGATCGATCGCGCGACGGCGACCGCGTCGCGCGCGTCGAGCCCCGGCAGCAGCACCGCGAACTCGTCACCGCCGAGCCGGAAGCTCTCGCCGCCCTGCCGCAGCCGCGCTGCGACCTGCGCGAGGACCCGGTCGCCGACCGGGTGCCCGTACGTGTCGTTGATGTGCTTGAAGTCGTCGATGTCGACAAGGCAGAGGCTCAGCGTCCGTCGCTCCTGCTCGGCGACCGCGAGCTCACGCTGCAGCCGCTCGTGGAAGTGGCGGTGGTTGCCGAGGCCGGTCAGCGGATCCGTGAGCGCAAGCCGCATCGCCTTCAGCGCCGCGAACGTCGAGCGCTGGTACAGCGCGATCGCAAGCAGCGGACCGACCAGCGCGATCGAGAGCCAGGGCGAGCGCTCCCACAGCACGATCAGCATCAGCGCCGCCGATGCCATCAGCGCGAACGGCGCCGTCGTCTGCTTCGCGTTGTTCCAGATCAGCTGCGCGAACGACTTCCCGGAGCTCGCAGCGAGCACCGCGCTGATCAGGACGAGGTTGACGACCCAGTTGTAGAGGAACGCGCAGAGCGCGACGCGCGCGATCAGCGTGCCCACCGACGTCTCGTGGATGCCCATGATCGCAAGGCCGCCCGTGAGCGCAGAGAGCGCGAACATCGAGCCGTTGTAGGCGACGCGCAGCGGCGGTCGGTGGCCGAGCAGGTGCGTCACCGTCGGCCCCCCGGCCGCGACGATGACGCCCGCCTGCCATCCGAACAGCACGATCGCCGCAACCGCGAAGACGAAGCCGAGCGTCACGCCGCCGGCGTCGACGCCCTCGACCGGCACGGGGAAGCGCTCGGCGAGCACCATGCCGACGAACAGTCCCGCGATCGCGATTCCGTCCGACGTCGAGTGCGACATCTGCGCGTACGTCACGCACGCCGCCACGATCGTCGCGACCCCCGCCAGGACGACGGGGGCCACGATCGCAAGAACTCTGGGAGGGACCGGGTTGGGCGCTTTCACCGCCCCGCCACGGCCGCCGTCAGGTGCCGCTCAGGTGCGGGGGAGCACCGCAGCGCGCCGCCGCGCGCGTGCATACGAATCATCGTCCCCACCACCCCGGTAGAAGCTGCCGACTACCAGAGATCCCAGCCGAAGTTTCCGGACAGGAAGAGAAGACCCGAGTTGGCGGCGATTGCCGCGAGGCACACCACCAAGAGGATCAGACGCGGCTTCCACTCCAACATGCGATCCCTCCAGAGACGTAGACGCCAGACGGACGGATTCTCAGTTGTGCAGGGCTTTCGGTGAATCACCCGAAGGGGTGATCGTGCGGGATCGCGCTTTTATCCCTCGACCGAGCTACTGCTCGAGGCCGGCTTCCGCGAGCGGCCGCCGCGCCCAGGCGAACTCGTGCGCGTACCAGCCGTCGAGCTGCGCGAGCGCGACGCCGTAGCTCGACGAGTGGATGAACCAGCCGTTGCCGATGTAGATGCCCATGTGCCCGACCTCGGAGGGTTGCGAGCGGGGACCCTTGTCGCCGAAGAAGATCACGTCGGCGGGCTCGAGCTTCGTGATCCCGATTCGCTTCGATTTCGGCACCTCGCCGCTCATCTGATACGTCGTGCGGCCGCGGAGCACCGACGCGAGATCGCCCTCGTTCGGATAGGCCTGCAGCTTGTAGACGCGCCAGACGAAGCCGGAGCAGTCGTAGCCGCCGCGGGCGGGAACGCCGAAGTCGACCTCGGGGCCGTCGCTCGTGCCGCCCCAGACGTAGGGCATGCCGATCCGTGCGAATGCGGTCGTCAGGATCTGCTTCTGCCAGTCGGTGAGGTCGCTCGGGAGCGAGAACGAGTCCGCGAGCGCCTGCACGCTCTGCACCTCGAAGCCCTGGAACGCGAGGATCTGTGCCGCGGAGTACGCCGCTTCGGCGCGCGTCGCCGGGTCGTTCGGCAGCAGCTCCAGCGAGTCCTGGTTCGCGGGATGGTTCAGGCGGAGGCCGAGCAGTCGCGCGACGACCTCGCTGCCGAAGCGACTCGGGACCTTGATGCCCGCTGCGCGGACACCGGCAGCGAACTCGGTGGCGGCGTTGCCGAGGCCGAGAGCCTGGACGAGCCGCAGGTCGAGCTGTGCCATCGTCACCGGCTTCGCGGGATTCGCCACCTGCTTCGGCGCCGCCGGGAGAGTCGTCGTCGTGACGGTCGGCGCGACGGCGGTCGTCGTCGTCGGGACCGTCGTCGTGTCGTCGGTCGTCGTCACCGGGAGCATCGGCTCCGGGGCGGGCGCCTCCTCTGCGATTCGCTGCTTCAGCCCGAAGACGAGATCCTCGAGCGCCTGCGCCGTCAGCGGGTCATCGGCGTGGAAGGACGCGAGGTCCTTCCCGTCCATCAGCCCCGCGGCTGTCACCGCGCGGATCTGCGGAGCAGCCCAGCTGACCGGTTTGGCCGGCGTTGCCGCAGCGGTGCCGGCGAATGCGAGCACGGGGACCACGGCGAGCGGGATGAGGAGGCGGCGTCCCACTGACACTTCCCATCGACCCGGGTTGGCGCCGACTTTAGCCTGTACCGCCGTGGAATTCGAGATCAGGCCCGAGCCCACGGACGAGGAGCGCGCCGCGATCGAAGCGGCGCTCGCCGAGGACGAGGAGCCGCAGTCGGAGGTTGCCCGCTGGCCCGGCGCGGTGCTGCCGCCGAGCGAAACCTGAGCAAACCGGCCGTAACCGTCCTCTCCGCCCGTCCGTTTTCAGGACATGTTCGAAGACTGCATCCGCTGTGGCGAGGCTCCGTCCGTCGACGATCTCGGCTATTGCGGCCACTGCCATTGGGCCGTTCGGGCGGAGATCGAGGAGGGCTTCTACCAGCTGCGCGAGTACCTGCGGTCGTGGGCCCGCTTCTCCGATTGGTGCGAGGCGCACGGCCTCGCGCCGGCCTGATCGCGCGTCACGCCGCGGCCCTGCGACGCCGCAACAGCGCGGGCGCGCTCCGCGCGTAGTCGAGTCCTGACACGCAGGTCAGCAGCACGGCGACGAGCATCGCCCACCAGGCGACCCGGTCGGTCCATGCGCCCGCGGCGGCGAAGCCGCCGAGCGCGGCGGCAACGGCCTGCGCCCACGTCTTCAGCTTGCCGAGGTCGCGCGCGGCGATCACGACGCCGCGCTCGATCGCCGCCTGGCGGAGTCCCGTGATCAACACCTCGCGGACGACGATCGCGGCGATCATCCATGCCGGGACGACGTGCAGGCCGACGAGCATCACCATCGTGGCGAGCACGAGCACCTTGTCTGCGATCGGATCGAGCAACGAGCCGAGCGCGGACGAGCGACCGTGTCGTCGGGCGAGCTTGCCGTCGAAGAAGTCGGTCGTCATCGCGAGGCAGAAGAGCGCCGTCGCCCAGTACGCGTGGTCGTTGAACCGCCAGGCGTAGAGGACGATCACGATCGGCACCGACACGGCGCGCGCGACGGTCAACTGGTCCGCCGGTGCCATCGAGTCAGGAGAATACGGCGCGCCGGTGTTCGACAAGGTTCTCGTTGCCAACCGTGGGGAGATCGCGATCCGCGTGTGCCGGACGCTGCGCGAGCTCGGGCTTGGCTCCGTGGCCGTCTACTCCGAGGCGGATCGCGGTGCCCTGCATGTCTCTTATGCCGACGAGGCGTTCCTGCTCGGGCCGGCGGCGCCGGCCGAGAGCTACCTGAACGTCGAGCGGCTCGTCGAGATTGCCCTGCGCGCCGGCGCCGGCGCCGTGCATCCGGGCTACGGGTTCCTGGCGGAGAACGCCGGATTCGCCCGGGCGGTCGAGGCTGCGGGCCTCGTGTGGATCGGTCCGCCGCCGGATGCGATCGAGCTGATGGGCTCGAAGACGCGCGCGCGGCGCGCGATGCAGGAGGCGGGCGTGCCGATCATCCCGGGGACGACCGATCCGGTTGCGTCGGTCGAGGAGCTGCTCGCGCTCGGCGAGCAGATCGGCTACCCGCTGCTGATCAAGGCGGCCGCGGGCGGCGGCGGCAAGGGCATGGAGGAGGTGCATGCGGCGGAGGCGGCCGAGCGCGCATTCGAGACGGCGCGGCGGCAGGGGCAGTCGTACTTCGCGAATCCCGACGTCTACGTCGAGAAGCTGATCGTGGATCCGCGGCACGTCGAGGTTCAGGTGCTCGCCGACGCGCACGGAAACGTCGTCCATCTGGGCGAGCGCGACTGCACGATCCAGCGGCGCCACCAGAAGCTCGTCGAGGAGACGCCGTCACCGGCGGTCGACGACGAGCTGCGTGCGCGAATCGGCCGGATCGGCGTCGATGCGGCGCGCGCGGCGGGCTACCGGTCGGCAGGGACGATCGAGGGGCTGCTGACGGGTGACGGGTCGTACTACTTCATGGAGATGAACACGCGCATCCAGGTCGAGCACACCGTCACGGAGGAGGTTACGGGTGTAGACCTCGTCCGCGAGCAGGTGCGGATCGCGCTCGGCGAGCCTCTCTCGCTCACGCAAGATGACGTGCAGCTGCGCGGGCACGCGATCGAGTGCCGCATCAACGCCGAGGACGTGCAACAGGGCTTCCTGCCTGCGCCCGGCCTCGTCACGGCGTACCGCGAGCCGAGCGGTCCGGGGGTGCGCGTCGACTCCGGCGTCGCGGCGGGCAACGAGGTCTCCGGGACGTACGACCCGATGATCGCGAAGCTGATCGTGCACGGCGCCGACCGGGAGCACGCGCGGCGGCGCATGCTGCGCGCGCTCGACGAGTTCGTGATCGCAGGCCCGAAGACGCTGATCGGCTTCCATAAAGCGCTGCTCCGGCACGAGTGCTTCATCCGCGGTGAGACGTGCCACGGGCTCGTGGAGTCGGCCGAGCTCGCGACGCGCGCTGCCGAGCTCGAGCCGGTGCATGTCGTCGCGGAGTCCGACGGACGGACGACGGAGCGGGTGCGGGCGGTCGAGGTGAACGGCCGCCGCTTCGAGGTGCGTGTGCTCGAGCGCGAAGAGCCGTGGCGCGAGCTCGCGCGCCGCCGGCGGGAGCGGTCGCGCGGCGGCGGAGGCGGCGGCAGCGACGCGATCGTGTCGCCGATGCAAGGGACGGTGCTTTCCGTCTCGGTGGCCGAGGGCGACGCAGTCGAGGTCGGCGCCGTCATCTGCATCGTCGAAGCGATGAAGATGGAGAACGAGGTGCGCGCACATCAGGCGGGCGCCGTGACGCGGCTCTCCGTCGCGGCCGGCGACGCGGTCGCAACGGGCCAGACGATCTGCGTGATCGAGCCGGCATAGCGGTTTTCCACCGGTGCCTGGCACCGGCCGTGTCCGTTTGCGACGCTGCAACCCGCTTTTCCACACCGGTGCCTGGCACCGGTCGTGTCCGTTTGCGACGGGCAACCGCGGTTTTCCACAGCGGTGCCTGGCACCGGACGTGGCCTAGATAGACCGTTGATATGCGCGGAAGCACCACGTTGCGAAGAGCGACGTGGCGGCGACGGCGACTGCGAGGAAGACGAGGTAGAGCCCGGTCGGGCCCCAGCTCCCCCCGACGACGATGGCGTTGCGGGCGGCGCGCGTGCCCCAGTTCACCGGGTTGAACCTCGCGATCGCGCGGATCCAGCCCGGCATGAGCGCGACCGAGACGAGGATCGACGAGAGGAACATCAGCGGCAGCCCGACGAAGTTCGCCGTCGCGATCATCGACGCCTCGCGCCGAAGCAGCAGCGCGATCCCGTTCGAGAAGCCGGCGAACACCATCGCGAGAAGGGCGGACGCCGCGAACACGATGAGCCAGCCGAGCGCGCCACCGTGCACGCGCACGCCGAGCGCGAGACCGACGAGCAGGAGGATCAAGGCCTGCAGAATGGCCGTGATGCCCGCGCGCACCACCTGCGAGAGCACGATTGCGAACCGCGAGGCGGGCGCAGCGAGGAAGCGGTCGACGACGTGTCGATCGAGGTCGGTGATCATCGCCATGCCGCCCCAGGTGCCGCCGAAGAACGCGTTCATGCAGACGACGCCGGGCGTGAGGAACTCCACGTAGCTCCCCGCCCCGGCCCGCAACGGCGTCACCTTCGAGAACAGCTGGCCGTACAGCACGAGCCAGAGCATCGGCTGGATCACCATCATCGCGATCCAGATGGGCTCGCGCATCAGGTTGCGCGCCTGCCGCACGACCATCCACCCCGTGTGGCGCAGCACCTCCTTCACTGCTTGCCTTCCTCGTCCTCGCTCGCGAAGTCGCGGCCCGTGTAGTGCAGATAGACGTCGTCGAGCGACGGTCGCGACGTCGTCACCGACGAGACGGCGAACCCGGCCGAGTCGAGCGCGCCGAGAATCGTCGGGATCGCGTGCGCACCGTTCGGCACGCGCGCCCGCAAGAACTGGCCGTCGCCGGCGACTTCGGTCGCGCCCGCCGCGGACCGCACGAGCTCGACGGCGTGCTCCACCCGGCCGTCGACGTCGCCGAGCTCGACCGTGACGAGCTCGCCGCGCAGTCCAGCCTTCAGCTCTTCGGGCGTTCCCTCGACCACGACCTTGCCGCGACTCACGATCGCGACGCGTTCCGCCAGCCGGTCTGCCTCCTCGAGATAGTGCGTCGTCAAGAGGATCGTCAGATTCTCCTGTTCGGCGAGCCGCTCGACCTCGACCCACATCGCGACGCGTGCTTCGGGGTCGAGGCCGGTCGTCGGCTCGTCGAGAAAGAGCACGCGCGGCCGGTGCACGAGCCCGATCGCGATGTCGAGCCTTCGTTTCATCCCGCCGGAGTACCCGCGCGCGATTCGATCTGCGGCGTCGCGCAAACCGACGAGCTCGAGCAGCTCGTCGACGCGCCTGTGCAACGGTGCGCCGGCCATCCCGTGGATGCGGCCTTGCAGCAGGAGGTTCTCGCGGCCGGTCGCTTCCCAGTCGACGCCGGAGTCCTGCGCGACGTAGCCGATCGTTCGGCGCACGCGGTTCGGGTGGCGCACCACGTCCTCGCCGGCGACGAGCGCGCGACCGGAGTCGGGCTGCGTCAGCGTCGTCAGCGTGCGGACGGTCGTCGACTTGCCGGCGCCGTTCGGCCCGAGCAGGCCGAACACCTCGCCGTCGCGCACGGCGAAGGAGACGCCGTCGAGCGCCTGCACGTCCTTGTAGCGCTTGCGGAGGTCTTCGGCGACGATCGCGTCCACGCGACCGACTCTAGCGAGGCCGTCAGGTCTCGCTGATGCGTACGCCGAGCCAGATTCCGGCGACTGCGCCGAGCGCGCCGAAGAGCAGCGACGAGAGCGAGAACGAGCCCGCGCCCCAGAGCTCCGGCACGTAGCCGCCGACGAACATGCCGAAGCCGCCGCAGAGGCCGATCACGGAACGTCCCATGCTCAACTGATCGGCAGCGACGCGGAGTCTCGTTAGAGTCCGCCGCCGGTGGACCTCTACGAGTACCAGGGCAAGGAGCTCTTCCGGCGCGTCGGCATTCCCGTTTCGGACGGGCGGCTCGCGGTCTCGCCCGAGGAAGCGCGCGCCGCCGCGTCCTCGCTCGGCGGGCCGGTCGTCGTGAAGGCGCAGGTGCTGACGGGCGGTCGCGGCAAGGCGGGCGGCGTCAAGCTCGCCGACAATCCGGCCGACGCGGAGCAGAAGGCGCGGGAGATCCTCGGTCTCGACATCCGCGGCCACGTCGTGCGGAAGCTCTGGATCGAGAGGGCCTCGGAGATCGCGAAGGAGTACTACCTCTCGATCACGTTCGACCGCGGCGCCAAGCAGCCGCTTTTCATGTTCACGACGCAGGGCGGTGTCGAGATCGAGCAGGTGGCGGAGCAGAGCCCCGAGGCGCTCGTCCGCCTGCACGTCGATCCGTCCGAGGGCTTCCAGCCGTGGGTCGCGCGACGGCTCGTGTACGGCGGAGGTGTGGCAGACGCCGGCGAGCAAAGACAGATCGCGGCGATCGTCGAGAAGCTCTACCGCGGCTTCGTCGAGTTCGACGCGATGCTCTGCGAGATCAACCCGCTGATCGTGACGCCCGACGGCGAGGTGAAGGCGCTCGACTCGAAGTTCACGGTCGACGACAACGCGCTCTTCCGCCATGCCGAAATCTCCGAGATGCGCGACACGAGCGCGGCCGATCCACTCGAGGCGTTCGCTCGGGAGAAGGGCGTCACATATGTCAAGCTCGACGGAGACGTCGGCATCTGCGGGAACGGCGCCGGGCTCTCGATGTCGACCGTCGACGTCGTCGCGCAGGTCGGCGGCAGGCCTGCGAACTTCTGCGACCTCGGCGGCGGCGGCAGCGCGCAGGGCGTCGTCGACGCGCTCGAGGTGATCACGCACGACCCGCAGGTGCGCTCGATCTTCTTCAACATCTTCGGCGGGATCACGCGCGGCGACGAGGTCGCCCGCGGCATTCTCGAGGCGCTCGACCGCCTCGACATGTCGCAGTACCCGATCGTCGTCCGCCTCGACGGGACGAATGCCGAGGAGGGACGCCGTCTGCTCGCCGAGGCAGGCAAGCCGAACATCCATCCCGAAGGGACGATGCTCGACGGCGCGCGGCGCGCGGTGGAGCTCGCACGATGACCGATCTCTGGTCGGAGCGTGCCGACGCATACCGAACGAGCGCGATCCACTCCGAGGGGGAGGACCTCGACCTCACCGTCGCGTGGTGCGAGCCGGCACCCGGCGTCAGCGTCCTCGACGTCGCGACCGGCGGCGGCCACGTGGCGCGGCGGCTGCGCGATGCCGGCGCGACGGTCGTCACCGTCGATCCGGCGCCCGGGATGCGCGCCGACACGACCGCGAGCGCGGAAGACCTGCCCTTCGCCGACGCCAGCTTCGACGCCGTCGCATGTCGTGTCGCCGCGCACCACTTCGCCGACGTCGTCACGGCGGTGAAGGAGATGGCGCGCGTCGCGAAGCACCGCGTCGTGATCTGCGACAACACCTTCGTCTCGGAGTCGTCCGAGGAGGCCGACCGGGTGCGCGACCCGAGCCACGTGCGCAACTACTCGCAACCGGAGTGGCACAGCTTCTTCGAGCTTGCGGGGCTCGAGGTCGCGGACGAGCGGTTCATGCTGCGGCCGCTCGAGGTGCAGCCGTGGCTCGACCGTACGCAGACGCCGGCCCCTGAACAGGCCCGCGTGCGCGAGCTCCTCGGCGACCGCGTCAAGGACGGCTGGATGGACCTGCCGACGCTCGTCATCAAGGGCGTCAAACGCTGATGGCGATCCTCGTCGACAACGAGACACGGCTCGTCGTGCAAGGCCTGACCGGCAGCGAGGGCCGGTTCCACGGTCTGCGCAACCGCGCGTACGGGACGAACGTCGTCGCCGGCGTCACCCCCGGCAAGGGCGGTCAGGACGTCGAGGGAATCCCGGTCTTCGACACCGTCGCGGACGCGGTCGACAAGGCGGGCGCGAACGCCTCGCTGATCTTCGTGCCCGCGCGGTTCGCCACCGACGCGATCTACGAGGCCGTCGATGCGGGCATCGAAACGGTGATCTGCATCACGGAGCACGTGCCCGTGCACGAGATGCTGCGCGCCTACACGTACTTCCGGTCGAAGGGGGTCGCGATGATCGGCCCGAACTGCCCCGGCGTGCTCTCGCCCGGCAAGGCGAACGCCGGGATCATCCCGGCCGAGATCTTCAGCGAGGGAGCGATCGGGCTCGTCTCGCGCTCGGGCACGCTGACCTACCAGATCGGCCACGAGCTGACCCAGCTCGGCCTCGGCAACTCGACGATCGTCGGCATCGGCGGCGACCCCGTCGTCGGCTCGTCGTTCGTCGACATCCTCGCCCGCTTCGAGGACGACCCACAGACGGAGCTGATCGTGATGGTCGGCGAGATCGGCGGCGACGAGGAGGAGAAGGCGGCCGCCTACATCAACGAGCACGTGACGAAGCCCGTCTACTCCTACATCGCCGGCTTCTCGGCGCCGCCGGGCAAGACGATGGGGCACGCGGGCGCGATCATCTCGGGATCGTCCGGCACCGCGCAGGCGAAGAAGGAAGCGCTCGAAGCGCGCGGCATTCGCGTCGGCACGACGCCGACCGAGGTCGCCCGTCTCGTCGCCGAGCACATGAAGTAATCGTGCGCGCCTTCGTCACCGGTGCGACCGGGTTCCTCGGCGGTCGGCTGGCGGCGAAGCTCCGCACGCGCGGCGACGAGGTCGTCGCACTCGTCCGCCGGGACGTCGATCTCGACGCAGAGCTCGTCCGCGGCGATCTCTCCGACCGGGCCGCGCTCGCCGAGGCGATGCGCGGCTGCGACGCCGTCTTCCACTGCGCTGCGCAGTACATAGTCGGGATCCCCCCGCACGAGCGCGAGGCGATGTACGACGCCAACGTCCGCGGGACGGAGAACGTCCTCGAGGCGGCGCGCGCCGCCGGCATCGCGCGCGTCGTCTACGTCTCGACGGTGAACGTCTTCGGCAACACCCGCGGGCGGGTCGTCGACGAGACCTACGAGCGTCCGGACAACGGCTGGCTGTCCACGTACGACTGGACGAAATACCTCGCGCACGAAGCGGCGCGCGAGCGGATCGCTGCGGGCGCGCCGATCGTGATCGCGCAGCCGGGCGCGATCTACGGGCCCGGCGATCATTCCGAGCTGGGCGCGCAGCTCGAGCAGGCGGCGGCCGGCAGGCTGTACGTCAAGGCGCTCGCCGACGTCGGTGTCAACGCAGTCCACGTCGACGACGCCGCCGAGGGTCTCGTCCTCGCACACGACCGGGGTCAGGTCGGCGAGTCGTACGTGCTCGGCGGCGAGCTTACGCGGCTGGGGGAGATGATCGATGTCGTCGCCCGGCTCGCCGGCCGCCGCCCGCCGGGCCTCACGGTCCCGACGCCGCTGGTGAAGCTGATGATCCCGCTGGGTCCGGTCGTCGGCCGCGTGATGGGCACGGGGCCGAACCTGCGGGAGCTGATCTCCGCCTCGGCCGGCGTCACCTACTGGGCCTCCGATGCGAAGGCCCGCCGGTTGCTCGGCTACGAGCCGCGCGACCTTGCGGAAGGACTGGTCGATCTCGTCGAGGCGGCGTAGCCTCGGTGCATGACCGTCTGCGCCGCCTGCGGACACGACGTATCCGAGAGCGCGAAGTTCTGCCCCGAATGCGGGGCGCCGCTCGCCCGACGTGAGCAGTCGCGCGAGCAGCGGAAGACGGTGACCGTCCTCTTCTGCGACGTCGCCGACTCGACCGCGCTCGGCGAATCGACCGACCCGGAGGCCTTACGCTCACTGCTCGCCCGCTACTTCGAACGGATGAAGGCGATCGTCGAACGGCACGGCGGGACGGTCGAGAAGTTCATCGGCGACGCGGTGATGGCCGTCTTCGGCGTTCCGGTGGTGCACGAGGACGATGCGCTCCGCGCGTGCCGCGCCGCCGTCGAGATGCGCGACTCCCTGCCCGAGCTCGGCATTCGAGGGCGGATCGGCGTCAACACCGGCGAGGTCGTGACCGGCACCGACGAGCGGCTCGCGACCGGCGACGCGGTCAACGTTGCCGCGCGGCTCGAGCAGGCCGCCGAGCCGGGGGCGGTGCTGATCGGCGACGAGACGCGGCGGCTCGTGCGCGACGCGGTCGAGCTCGGCGAGAGCCGGTCGCTCGAGCTGAAGGGAAAGAGCGGGCGTGTCGCCGCGCATCCGTTGCTCGCGGTTGTCGCCGACGGCGGCGACCGCCGCTTCGACGTCGACATCGTCGGCCGCGAGCGAGAGTTGCGCGCTCTCGACGACGCCTGGCAGCGGGCGCTCTCGGAGCGCGCCTGCCACCTCTTCACCGTGCTCGGAGCCGCCGGCGTCGGGAAGTCGCGTCTGACGGCGGAGTTCCTCGCGCGCCTCGATGGAACGCGCGTGCTGCGCGGCCGCTGCCTGTCCTACGGCGAGGGCATCACGTACTGGCCGGTCGTCGAGATGATGCTCCAGCTCGGCGAGCGTCCGGCCGACCCGCGCGCCGCGGCGGCGATCACCGGCCTCCTCGGCGAGTCCGATTCCCCGGCGACGTCGGACGAGATCGCGTGGGCGTTCCGCGTGCTGCTCGAGCAAGTTGCTCCCGTCGTGTGTGTGATCGACGACCTGCACTGGGCGGAGCCGACGCTCCTCGACCTCGTCGACCACGTGGCCGACTGGAGCCGCGACGCTCCGATCCTCGTGCTCTGCATCGCGCGTCCCGAGCTGCTCGATCGCCGTCGGACGTGGGCGGGCGGAAAGCTGAACGCCACGACGACGCTCCTCGAGCCGCTCACGAGCACGGAGACCGACGTGCTGATCGAGCGCCTGCTCGGGGACGCCGAGCTCGAACCCGAGCTGCGGGGAAGGATCGCCGCCGCGGCCGAGGGCAACCCGCTCTTCGTCGAGCAGATGCTCGCGATGCTCGCCGAGTCGCCGTCGCGCGACGTCGTCGTGCCGCCGACGATCCACGCGCTGCTCGCGGCGCGGCTCGACCAGCTCGAGCTCGCCGAGCGCGACGTCCTCCAACGCGGGGCGGTCGAGGGCAAGATCTTCCACCGCGGCGGCGTCGAGGCGCTCGCGCCCGGCGAGGCGGACATCCCGCAGCGGCTCCAGGCGCTCGTCCGCAAGGAGCTCGTCCGGCCCGAGCGCGCGCAGCTCGCCGGAGACGAGGCGTTCCGCTTCCGGCATCTGCTGATCCGCGACGCCGCCTACGACGCGCTGCCGAAGTCGTCACGCGCGGAGCTGCACGAACGGTTTGCCGAGTGGCTCGGGGCCGGCGTCGAGCTCGTCGAGCTCGACGAGATCGTCGGCTACCACCTCGAGCAGGCGCACCGTTATCGCGTCGAGCTCGGTCTGGATGACGAGCGCACGCGGCGGCTCGGCGCGCTCGCGTCGCAGCGGCTCGCCGCATCCGGAACGCGTGCGTTCGAGCGGCTCGACATGGCCGCCGCGGTCGGGCTGCTGGAGCGCGCGGTCGCGCTCGTGCCCGAGGACGAGCGTTCGGTCGATCTCGAGTCGCTGCTCGTTCACACGCGCATGCAAGCCGGTGACCTTGCCGGGGCGACGGCGCTGGCGGACGAGCTCGTCGAGCGGGCGCAGCAGGCGGGTGACAGGCCCCGCGAGCTCCGCGCTCTGCTCGTGCGCTCGCATGTCTCGTTCTTGGCCGAAGGCGCGTCCGCCGAGCTCGTGCGCCCGGTGATCGAAGAGGCGCTCGAGGTCTTTGCGGAAGCCGACGACGCGGCCGGCCTCGCCGAGGCGTGGGACGCGGTCATGCGGATCGAGCACAACGCCTGCCGCTTCCGGCGACGGCTCGAGGCACTGGAGCACGTGATCGCCTACGCGGAACGCGCGGGCGCAACCTGGCTCGCGCGCGCCGCGCGTGGGGTCCGTGCGGCCTCGTATCTCTACGGGCCGTTTCCCGTCGAGCAGGCAATCGCGTGGATGCACGAGAACGCGGACACGTCGACGTTCGGATTCGCCCCGTTGGGCACGCTCGAGGCGGCGCGCGGCGACTTCGCGGCCGCGCGTGCGGTTTCGGCTGCTGCGTGTGAGCGTGCGCGGGAGCTGGGGCACGAGCTCGTCCTCGCCGGCCTGGCGATGCAGGCGACCGAGATCGAGCTGCTGGCCGACGAGCCGGCGCGGGCGGCCGAGGCCGCTCTGGCGGGCGTCGCCGCGCTCGAGAAGCTCGGCGAGCGTGGCTGGCTGTCGACGGTCGCCGCGTTCGGCGCCGAGGCCCTCTATCGGGTCGGCCGTGACGACGAGGCATGGCGGCTGACAGACAAGGCAGAGGCGGCGGCCGCGACGGACGACGTGGCCACGCAGATGGTCGTTCGGCAGGTACGCGGGAAGCTGCTCGCACGGCAGGGTGAGCTGGACGAGGCGCTCCGGCTCGGCCGGGAAGCGGTGGCGCTCGGCGAGCCAACCGACATGCTCGACATCAAGGCGACCGCCCGTGTCGACCTCGCAACGATCCTGGCGGCGGCCGGTTTGCGCGAGGAAGCCGCGGCCGAGCTTGCCGCCGGCCGCGAGCTGTACGAGGCGAAGGGACACACCGTCGGCGTGGCGCGCGTCGACCGTTTGCTCGCCGAGCAGGTCGCTACTCTCCCCTAGGTGAGCGTGATCTCCTTCGCGCGCGGCGTCCCGGCGCCGGAGTGCCTGCCCGTCGACGAGCTCGCCGACTGCGCGCGCGCAGCGATCGAGCGCGACGGGGCGACGGTGCTCTCGTACGGGCCCGGCGGCGGCTACGCGCCGCTGCGGGAGTGGATCGCCGCACGCCACGGCGTCGAGCCGTCCCGGGTCGTCGTCACGAGCGGGTCGCTGCAGGGCTTCGTCTTCCTCGCCGAGCAGCTCGTCCGGCCCGGTGCGCGCGTTCTCGTCGAGGCGCCGAGCTACGACCGGCCGCTGAAGATCCTGCGGCGGCTCGGCGCCGAGATCGTCGGCATCGAGATGGACGAGGAGGGACTGCGGATCGACGCGCTCGAGGCGGCGCTCGCCGCAGGCGAGAAGCCGGCCTTCCTCTACACGATCGCGACGTTCCAGAACCCGAGCGGCCGGACGCTCTCCGTCGAGCGCCGGCGCCGCGTCGCAGAGCTCGCCGCCCGGCACGAGCTGCTCGTGCTCGAGGACGACCCGTACGGGCTCGTGCGGTACGAAGGTGAGGCGCCGCCGACGATCTTCGAGCTGGAGGGAGGCGAGCGCGTCGCGTACGCCTCGTCGTTCTCGAAGACCGTCGCGCCCGGCGTCCGCGTCGGCTACTTCGTCCTGCCGGAAGAGCTTGCGGCGCAGATCGAGGCGCTCGCCGTCTCGACCTACATCTCGCCGCCGTTCATGACGCAGGCGACCGTGCACGAGTTCGTCCGCCGCGGAAACTTCGAGCCGAATCTCACCCGCATCCAGGATCTGCTCCGCCGCCGCCGCGACGCGATGCTCGAGGCGCTCGAGCGGCACATGCCGGACGGCGCGACGTGGAGCCGTCCCGAGGGCGGCTACTTCATCTGGCTCGACCTCCCGGAAGGCACGCCGGACCTCGCACGCGCCGAGGCGGCAGGCGTCACCTTCGTCAGGGGAACAGACTTCTTCGCGGATGGAAGCGGCGGGCAGTCGCTGCGGCTCGCGTTCAGCTACGTCTCGCCGGACGAGATCGGCGAGGGAGTCACGCGCTTCGCCGGGCTGCTACGCGGCGCGGCGGCGGCGGCGCCTGCGCTCTAGCTGCGAGAGCAGGATCCCGACGACGAAGCCGAGCCCGAGGCTCAGCACGATCAGCCAGACGAGCGACACGCGGGCAGTTGCGAACACGAAGTGAAGGTGGACTGCGTGACGGTTCTCGAGCACGAACGCGATCACGTACGCGACGACGACGGCGATCGCGACGACGCGCGCGTAGAGCAGCGGCTGCCAGTTCTCCTGCAGCTCCTGCGTGTCGATGGAGGGGCGGCGGCGCAGGCGCACGCCGGGGATCCTACGCCGCGGCGTGAGCGGCGACCGCCCGCGGGACGAGCCGCGGCTGCTGCGGCGGCGCCATCCGCCCGGCCGAGTGGAGACGGAAGGTGGGGCAGGGAGTGTCACAGGGGAGGGCGCAGAGGCCCGCCTGGCGGAAATAGCAATCGTTGCAGGTTACTTTGGCTCGTTTGCTCATTTGTCCTTGCGGTCGTGGGGAAACGATTGTGACTACGCGGCGATACTAGGGCGGTTGACCCGCGCGTCAAGCGTTGCCGCGGACGAAAACTGACGAATTTCCGGCAGTTTGTGACCTACCGGAACCTGACGGTTTCTAGTGCTTTCGCGGCAGAGTTGCCAGCGCGTGCAACGCCTGTGCAAAAGTCTTCACAGGGATGATCCGCAGGCCGTCGGCGTAGTGCTGCGCGTCCTTCGCGTTATCCCCAGCGACCGGCACGAGGAAGACGTCGGCATGCGCCGCCCGCACCCCGTAGGTCTTCTGCTTGATGCCGCCGATCGCCGCCACGCCGCCGTTCAGCTCGATCTGGCCGGTGGCCGCCACGCGGTAGCCGTGGTCGACGTCGCGGCCGAGCTTCTCCATCACCTCGAGCGCGAAGGCGAGCCCTGCCGACGGGCCGCCGACGTTGCCGACGTCGATCCGCACCTTGATCGGGAGGGTGATCTGCGCCGCCTGCTCCGGCGCGAAGCCGATGATCGCGCGGCGCGCGTCCGCCGGATCGGCCATGGTCTCGACGCGCACGGTCAGCCGCTTCCCGCCGCGGCGCAGGGTGAGCGTGACGGTCTGGCCGGGCCGAATCTTGGCCATCGCGTTGCGAAGCTGCGCGACCGTGCCTGTCGGGGCGCCGTCCACCCGCACGATCACGTCGCCGAGCCGGACCTTGCCGTTGGCACGGCTCGTCGACTCGAGCTCCGCGACGACGACTCCACCCGGCCGCGCGACGACCCTGTAGCCGAGTCGGCGGAGCGCGACGGCCGCGGCGATCCGCTGCGACAGCGTCATCGCGCGGATGTCGGCTTCGCGCACCGCCTGGTCGCTCACGCCCGGCGGCACGATCAGGCTCGCGGGCACGAGGCTCGCTCCCGTATGCACCCAGGGAAAGAGCCGCTCGAACACGCTCGCGCGCCGCTCGAAGACGTCGACGAAGTAGATCCCGCCCCCGTCGTGTGGATTCCGTCCGCCCTGCACCGTCACGAGCGGGGCGACGGGATGCGCCTTGTCCGGCAGCAGCAGATAGTCGTTCGACGGGACGAGGTAGAGGATCACCACCGTCAGCGCGAGCAGCAGCAGGGCGCCGAGAACGATCTTGGGCGCGGTGGACGCGCGGGTCATCAGAAGAGCGACCTTTGCAGGCCGCCGTCGACGACGATGGTCTGGCCGCTGATGTAGCGCGCGCGGTCGGACGCGATGAAGCAGACGACGTCGCCGAACTCGCTCGGTTCGCCCCAGCGGCGGAGGGGAATCTCCTCGAGCTGCTCCGGCGTCGGGCCGCCGGGGTAGAGCTGCTCCAGGCGCGCCGTGGCGATCCGGCCCGGCGCGACGCAATTCACGGTGATCCCCTGCGGCCCGAGCTCGTCGGCGAGCGTCTTCAACCAGCCGGTCACCGCGGGGCGGAGCATGTTCGAGAGCGCGAGGTGCGTGGTCGGCTCCTTGCCGGCGAGCGAGGTGATTGCGATCACCCGGCCGCCGTCGCGGCGCGCGAGATGCGGCAACGCGGCGTGCACGAGCCGAACGAGCGGCTGGATCATCAGCTCCACGGCCTGCTCTACGGCGTCCGGCGTCACCTCGGTTCCCCGCCCGGGCGTGGGGCCGCCGGAGTTCCAGACGAGGATGTCGAGCGAGCCGAACGCCTCGAGCGTCTTCGCGACGGCGCGCTCGGTGTCCTGCGGCAGCGTGACGTCGCCGCGGACGGCGAGGGCGCCGATCCGGTCCGCCTGGCGTTGCAGCTCGTCGCGGCGGCGCGCGAACATCGTCACGTTCGCGCCCTCGGCAGAGAGCGCTTCCGCGCTCGCGAGCCCGAGCCCGGACGAGGCGCCGCAGACGAGCGCCGTCCGCCCTTTCAGTCCGAGGTCCACGAGGCGCCAAGCGTACTGCGTGGGGTCTCGCCCTCCAGACCCGACCCGCTCGCTCGTTACGTCGTCAGGACGCCGACGACCTCGCGCACGGCTTCGCTCGACGCCCGGAGCGCCTGCCGCTCGTCGTCGGAGAGGTCGAGCTCGATGATCTGCTCGATCCCGCGCGGGCCGAGCTTGCACGGGACGCCCATATAGAGGCCGTCGATGCCGTACTCGCCCTCGAGATACGCGGTACAGGGGAGCACGCGCTTCTCGTCCAGCACGATCGAATCGACCATCTGCGCGGCCGCAGCGCCCGGCGCGTACCAGGCCGAGGTGCCCATCAGGTTCACGAGCTCGCCGCCGCCCTTGGCTGTGCGCTCGACGAGCGCCCGGATGCGGTCGTCGGAGACGAGCTTGCGCAGCGGAACGCCGCCCACGGTGGTCGCGGAGACGACCGAGACCATCTGGTCGCCGTGACCGCCGAGCACCATCGCCTGCACGTCCTTCACCGACGAGCCGGTCTCCCAGGCGATGAACGTGGCGAAGCGCGCCGTGTCGAGGATGCCGGCCATCCCGAAGACGCGCTCCTTCGGCCAGCCGGACACGTTCTTCGCGACGTGGCACATCGCGTCGAGCGGGTTCGAGACGACGATCAGGATCGCGTCCGGGCTCCGGGCGACAACCTGCTCGGTTACGTCCTTCACGATCTTCTCGTTCGTCTGCACGAGGTCGTCGCGCGACATGCCGGGCGAGCGCGGCAGGCCCGCGGTGATCACGACGACGCTCGAATCCGCCGACTCCTCGTAGCCGTTCGAGCCGACGACGTTCGGCTCGTAGCCGAGCACCGCCCCCATCTGATCGATGTCGAGCGCCTTCCCCTGCGGCAGGCCCTCCTTGATGTCGACGAGGACGATGTCTGCGTAGTCGCGCGTCGCCAGCACCTGCGCGCACGTCGCGCCCACGTTGCCGGCGCCGACGACGGTGACCTTGCGCCGCTCGCTCATACGGTGACTCCTGCCTCGAGCTTCTCGATGATCGCGTCGGCGACCTCGCTCGTCCCCACGGCCGTCGGGTCGTTGCGGGTCGCCTTCATGTCGTAGGTCACGTTCTCGCCCTCGGCGATCACGTCGGCGATCGCGCGCTCGAGGCGCTGCGCGGCCGACTGCTCGCCGAGGTGTCGCAGCATCAGCACGCCGGACAGGAGCTGCGCCATCGGGTTCACCTTGTTCTGCCCGGCGTACTTCGGCGCCGAGCCGTGCGTCGGCTCGAACACCGCCACGTGCTCGCCGTAGTTCGCGCCGGGCGCCATCCCGAGACCGCCGATCATCCCCGCGCACAGATCGGAGAGGACGTCGCCGTACAGGTTCGGCAGCACGAGCACGTCGTATTCCTCCGGACGCTGCACGAGCTGCATGCACATGTTGTCGACGATGCGGTCGTCGAATTCGATGTCGCCGTTCTCGGCTGCGACCTCGCGTGCGACGCGCAGCCACAGGCCGTCGGTGAATTTCATGATGTTCGCCTTGTGCACGCACGTGACCTTCTTGCGCCCGTTGCGGCGCGCGTAGTCGAATGCGAACTCGAAGATGCGCCGCGTACCGGTGACGGAGATCGGTTTGATCGAGATGCCCGCGTCGTCGTGGCGGAGCTTCCCGCCTTTCGACTTGATCCAGCGGATCAGCTCCTCGGCGTCGGGCGTGCCCTGCTCGTACTCGATCCCGGCGTAGAGGTCCTCCGTGTTCTCGCGGACGACGATCAGGTCGACGTCCTGGAAGCGCGAGCGCACGCCTGGATAGCTCTTGCACGGGCGCACCTGCGCGTACATGTCGAGGTCCTTGCGCAGGGCCACGTTCACCGAGCGGAAGCCGCCGCCGACGGGTGTCGTGATCGGCCCCTTCAGGGCGACGCCGCCCTCGCGAATCGCCTCGAGCACATCAGCGGGCAGCGGATTGCCGCCGTAGCGGTCCATCACGTCCGCGCCCGCCTCTTCCACGTCCCAGTCGAACTCGACGCCCGTCGCCTCGAGCGCCCGGCGCGTCGCCTCGGTCAGCTCCGGGCCGGTGCCGTCGCCGGGGATGAGCACAACGCGGTGGGCCACGGAGCCGGAATGTACCTACCCGCCCGATAGAGTCGCGGCAGTGAAGGAACGCGAGTTGCTCCACGCGACGGCCGACTACGCGGCGGACTTTCTCGCGACGCTCGGCGAACGACCCGTGCGGCCCGAAGCGGCGCTCGACGAGCTGACGGCCGTGCTCGGCGGCCCGCTGCCCGAGGGCGGGATGGACCCTCGCGCGGTGATCGCGTCGCTCGTCGAGCACGCGGCGCCGGGCCTGATGGCGACGCCGTCCGGCCGCTTCTTCGGCTTCGTGATCGGCGGCGCCGAATCGGCCTCGCTCGCAGCCGACTGGCTCACCTCCGCCTGGGACCAGAACGCGGGTCTCTATGCCGCGGCGCCCGCAGCGGCAGTCGTCGAGGAGGTGTCGCGCGGCTGGCTCGCCGAGCTGCTCGGCCTGCCGCCGCACGTCTCGGTCGGCTTCGTCACCGGCTGTCAAATGGCGCACGTGACGGCGCTTGCCGCCGCGCGCCACCACGTGCTTGCACGCGCAGGCTGGGACGTCGCGCAGCAGGGGCTGGCCGGCGCGCCGCCGATTCGCGTCGTTGTCGGCGCAAGGCGCCACGCCACGATCGACCGCGCGTTGCGGCTGCTCGGTATCGGGACCGCGTCGATCGACGTCGTGCCGGCCGACGGTCAGGGACGCATGCGGGTGTCCGAGCTCGAGCTCGACGGCCGCCCGACGATCGTCTGCGGCCAGGCGGGCGAGGTGAACACCGGTGCGTTCGACGATCTCGACGCGATCGCCGACGCAGCCGCCGGCTCTGGTGCCTGGTTCCACCTCGACGGCGCCTTCGGCCTCTGGGCGGCCGCGTCGCCGGAGCTGCGACACCTCGTGCGCGGCTCCGAGCGCGCAGACTCGTGGGCCACCGACGCGCACAAGTGGCTGAACGTCCCGTACGACTCGGGGATCGCGTTCTGCGCGCATCCCGAGGCGCACCGAGCGGCGATGGGAGTGACGGCGTCGTATCTGGTTCATGCGACCGACCGGCGCGAGCGGGACGAGGTCGACTGGGTGCCCGAGTTCTCGCGCCGCGCGCGCGGCTTCGCGGTCTATGCGGCGATCCGCTCGCTCGGCCGCTCCGGCATCGCCGAGCTCGTCGAGCGCTGCTGCTCGCACGCCCGCCGCTTCGCCGAACTGCTCGAGGCCGGCGGCGCGACCGTGCTGAACGACGTCGTCCTGAACCAGGTGCTCGTCCGCTTCGGCGACGGCGAGACGACGCGGGAGACGATCGCACGCGTGCAGCAGGACGGGACCTGCTGGCTGAGCGGCACCGACTGGGAGGGCGAGCACGCGATGCGCGTGTCCGTGTCGAACTGGCGGACATCGTCGGACGACGTCGAGCGGTCGGCCGCCGCGATCCTCGCGGCAGCGCGGGTCGCTGCGTGACGCTCGGGGAGGCTGCGGCCCGGGCAGACGAGCTCGCGCAGGCGGGTTCCGAACGCGAGCTCGCGGACCTGCGCGCAACGTGGGGCGACGAGCTGGAGGCAGCCGCGCGGTCGCAGGACTTCCGCGAGCGCGCAGTCGCCTTCCGCGCGATCGGTCAGTTCCGTTGGCGCGCGAAGGAAGAGCTGCTCCGCCGCGGGCTCGACGATGCCAGCCCCGCCGCGCGCGGGTCGGCGCTCCTCTCGCTCGAGCTCCTCTCGCGCGACCACCCGAGCACCGTGAACGGCGTGCGCCCGCTGCTGCACACGATGGCGACCGCCGACGGCAACGCCGCCGTCCGGCGCCTCGCCGTCCTCTGCCTGAAGAACGGCTCGCCGCAGCGCGAGACAATCGTCCTGCTCGACGGACTCGCCGGAAACGACGAGGCCGAGGGCGATCTGCGGCGGACGGCCGCCGGCGTCGCGCAGCAACTGAAGCGGCGCGCCGCGCAGAAGCGCTAGCGCGCTACGTGCAGCTCGTGCAGACGCGCGCGCTGATCTGGCGGCCGCACGACGGGCAGACGCGGCGGCGACGCTTGAGCTCGAGCGCGCTCTTCTGCAGACCGGCGAGCGCCATCAACCAGCCGGCACCGAGCGTTGCTGCACAAATGACGAGCACATGGGGATCCAACGGCATTGCAGTTCCTCTCTCGCTGGCGAGCTTCTTAGGCTTTCTTCCGAGCGTGGGGGTGCGCTCGGTAGTACAACTCGCGGCGCCGCCGATCAGATACGTGCGTGTACAGCTCCGTCGTGCCGAGATCGGCGTGTCCTAGCATTTCCTGAACGGAGCGCAGATCCGCGCCGCCTTCGAGCAGATGCGTAGCGAAGGAGTGGCGGAGCAGGTGCGGATGCACGCGCTCGGGCTCGAGCCCGGCCGCTCCGGCAAGCCGGCGCAGGATCAGGAAGGCGCCCGCGCGAGTCAGCGCGCCGCCCTGTGCATTGAGGAAGAGCTCGGGGCGGTGGCGCCGGTCGAGGTACGGCCGGCCGCGGGCCAGGTAGCGCCGGAGCGCGTCGACTGCTTCGCGGCCGATCGGCACGATCCGTTCCTTCGAGCCCTTGCCGATGCAGCGAACGAGGCGACGTTCGAGGTCGACCGAGGCGCGGTCGAGCCCGACGGCCTCGCTCACGCGCAGGCCCGCGCCGTAGAGCAGCTCGACGAGCGCGCGGTCGCGAAGGGCCCGCGGCGCCGTCCCGGCCGCCGCGTCGATCAGGCGCTCGACCTCGCCGGGCGAGAGCGTCTTCGGCAACGCGCGCCGTCGCCGCGGCAGATCGAGCTCCGCGGCCGGATTGTCGGCCCGCGAGCCGAGCAGCACCTGGTGGCGGTAGAAGGAGCGGAGTGCGGCGACACGGCGTGCGATCGTCGTCGCGGCGAGGCCGTCGGCGCGCAGCTGTGCGACGTACCCGGCGAGCCGCTCGGCCGTCGCCGCCTCGGGCGGACCGCCCAGCCAGCGCTCGAGCTCACGCAGGTCGCGCGCGTAGGCGTCGACCGTCCGCGGCGCGAGCCGCGCAGCCGAGAGGGCGAGAAAGGACTCGACGGCGGGCGACATCGTCATGCCTGCTGTTCGAACAGCGGGGTCAGACCCCTTTGGGGTCAGACCCCTGCGGGGTCGGACCCCGAGCTGAGCCGGGGGATCGACCCCCGGCTCAGCTCCGGGGATGGGCGTTGTCGTAGACCTTGCGCAGCCGCTTCGCGTCGACGTGCGAGTACACCTGCGTGGTCGTGAGCGAGCTGTGGCCGAGCAGCTCCTGGATCGTGCGCAGGTCTGCGCCGCCCTCGAGCAGATGTGTTGCGAATGCGTGCCGCAGGCGGTGGGGGTGCGGGACGAGCCGGCGCAGCGTGCTCGTATCGAGCCGTCTGCCGGTCGCGGACAGGAAGAGCGCGTCGTTCGCGCCGCGCGCGAGCGCCGGCCGCGCATCCCGCAGGTAGCGCGCGACCCAGTGCGCCGCCTCCTCGCCGAGCGGGACGACGCGGTCCTTGGCGCCCTTACCGCTCCGCACGTGGACGAGCTCCTGCTCGAAGTCGACGTCGCGGAGGGCGAGTGCTACCGCCTCGGCGCTGCGCAGCCCGCACGAGTAGACGAGCTCGACGAGCGCGCGGTTGCGCAACGGAAGCGGCCCCTCGCCCTCGAGCGCGGCCAGCTCGCTGTCGACGGCGTCCGCGCGCGGCGCGTCCGGCAGACGCCGGCCGGTGCGCGGACCCAGGCGGACGTCGGAGACGCGCGCCGGCCCGAGTGCGTGCCGCAGGAATCCGCGCACGGCTGCCAGCTTGCGCGAGACCGTGGCCGGCGCGAGCTTGCCTCCCGGCCGCCGGCCCGACCCGAGGACGCCGACGTAGGCGACGAGCGTCCGCACGTCGACGCGCTCGAGCGGAACGCCCTCGCGCTCGAGCCAGTCGCAGAACTCCTCGACGTCCACCCGGTATGCGCGCCGTGTCGCATCGGAGAGCGAGGGCGAGTCGAGGTAGCGTGCGGCGGCGTTGCGGGCGTCCACACGTCGCAGTTCGACAAGCGGCATTCGCAGCCTGCAGTGTTGAGCCATGAGCCACGGCACTCGTGTCTGGGTCGCCCTCGGAACCGTCTATCTCCTCTGGGGCTCGACCTATCTCGGGATCGAGCTGACCGGCGAGACGATCCCGCCGCTCTTCGCGGTGGGCGTCCGCTTCCTCACCGCCGCGGCGCTGATGTTCGCGCTCACGGCCTGGCGTCGCGGCCCCGGTGCGCTCCGCATCACGCGCCGCGAAGCCGGAGCGTGCGCCCTCGTCGGCATGCTGCTTCCCGGCGCGAACGCCGTCCTCTTCGTCGCCGAGCGCCACGTTCCGACGGGGCTGTCGTCGCTGATCATCGGCTCCGTCCCGCTCTGGCTCGTCGTCATGCGCATGCTGTCGGGCGACCGCCCGCCCCGGGCGGCGCTCGCCGGCGTCCTCGTCGGCTTCGGCGGCCTCGCCTTGCTCGTGCATCCGAGCGGGCGCGCGCCGCTCTGGGGCCTGTTGCTCGTGCTCGGCTCCGCGCTCCTCTGGGCGAGCGGCTCGTTCCTGTCCGGCCGCGTCCCGCTGCCGGACGATTCGTTCGCCGCGACGGCGTACGAGATGCTGTTCGGCGGCTTGATGCTCATGCCGATCGGGATCGCGACGACGAGCCCGCACCCGTCGCACTTCTCCGGCCGCTCGATCTTCGGCTTCTTCTATCTCGTCACCTTCGGCTCGGTGATCGGCTACACGGCCTACGTCTGGCTGCTCGACAATGCACCGCTCGGAACCGTCGCGACGTACGCGTACGTGAACCCGATCGTCGCGATCGCGCTCGGCGCGATCGTCCTGCACGAGTCGCTCACATGGACGATCGAGCTCGGCGCCGTGCTCGTGCTCGTGTGTGTCGCGATCGTCGTGCGGCGAGAGTCGCTGCCCGCGGAGGCGGAGGCGATGGCCGCCGGCGCGGCGGCTACGCGGGGGCGCCGCCGAGATAGAGCTCGGCGACTCTTGGGTCGTCGAGCAGTTGCGGCCCGGAACCGGTGAGCGCGACGCGGCCGCCGTCGAGGACGGCGCCGTGATGCGCGATCGCGAGGCCTGCGCGTGCGTTCTGCTCGACGAGCAGCACCGTCCGGCCTTCCTCGTTCAGCCCGCGCACCATCTCGAAGATCAGATGCCGCGCTTTCGGATCGAGGCCCATCGTCGGCTCGTCGAGCAGGATGAGCCGCGGCTCGAGCATCAGCGCGCGCGCCAGCTCGACGAGCTTCTGCTGCCCGCCAGAGAGCGCGCCTGCACGTTCGTCGCGCCGCTCCCGGATGAGCGCGAACCGCTCGGCGATCGCCGCAGCTCGCCGCCGCACGAGCGCGCGGTCGCGCAGGATGTGGCCGCCCATCAGGAGGTTGTCCCAGACCGTCATCAGCGGAAAGAGCGACCGCTCCTGAGCGACATGCACGATCCCGCGCGAGAGCAGCTCGGCGGCCGAGCAGCGCGCGACGTCGTCGCCGTCGTAGACGATGCGCCCGTCGCGCGGGGTCAGCAGCCCGCTGAGCGTCTTCAGCACGGTCGACTTGCCGGCCCCGTTCGGCCCGACGAGGCACGTGATCGTGCCCTCCTCGAGCGAGAGCTCGATCCCGTTCAGGATGTCGCCGCGGCCGTAGCCGGCGACGACGCCGTCGATCTCGAGCAGCATCGTCATCCGCCGAGATATGCGTCGAGGACGCGCGCGTCGGTTCGCACCTCGTCGGGGCGCCCCTCGGCGAGCTTCGTCCCGTGGTCGAGCACGACGACCGGGTCGCAGAGCCGCATCACGAGGTTCATGTTGTGCTCGACGAGGAGAAACGTCAGTCCGCGCGCGTTCAGCTCACGGATCCGCGCTTCGATCTGCTCGACGAGCACCGGGTTCACGCCCGCCGTCGGCTCGTCGAGCAGCACGAGCTTCGGCTCGCCCATCAGGACCGCGGCGAACTCGAGCAGCTTCTTCTGGCCGTAGGAGAGGTTGCCGGCGCGCTCGCCGGCGAGGCGCGCGAGGCCGAACTCGTCGAGGAGCTCGAGCGCGCGGGCGCGCTCGTTCGGCCGCACCGCGCTGCGGAAGGCCGAGCGCCAGGGCTGCTGCAGCGCGGCGACCATGTTCTCGACGAGCGTCAGGTCCGCGAACACGCGCGCCTGCTGGAACGTTCGTGTGAGTCCGCGCCGTGCGAGCCGCGTGGGGTCCGGCGCGCGCACCGAGTTCCCGTCGAAGCGGATCACGCCGTCGTCGCGGCGCGAGTAGCCGGTGATCAGGTTGAACGCCGTCGTCTTGCCCGACCCGTTCGGCCCCACGAGCGCCGTCACCGAGCCGGTGGGTACCGAGAAGCTGCAGGCATCGACCGCCGTCACGCCGCCGAAGCGCTTCGTCAGCCCGTCGACCTCGAGCAACGTCGTCACGTCGCCGCCCTCTGCCGGGCGATCGGCCGGCCGCGCGTCCGCTGCCGCTCGCGCAGCCGCACGATCAGATCGCGGAGCGACGGCAGGATTCCGCGAGGCAGCAGCAGCAGCACGACCATGAACACTGCGGCATAGCCGACGAGGTACAGCTGGCTGCCGCCGAGGTGGATGATCATGTACTGCTGCGCCGGCACCAGCACGAGCGCGCCGATCACGGGGCCCCAGAGCGTGCCGCGGCCGCCGAGGAACGTCATCAGGACGGCCCCGATCATCACGAGCGGGTCGACGGAGGACTCCGGATAGATGAACGTCAGGTAGTACGCCCAGACGCCGCCGACCATCGCGGTGAGCCAGATGCTCAGCCACCACGCGATCAGCTTCGCGCCGGTGACGCGGACGCCGAGGCCGCGCGCCTTCTCCTCGTCCTCGCGAATTGCGAGCAGCATCAGCCCGAGCTTGCTGCGCAGCACGGTCCAGCAGACCCCGAGCCCGAGCACGACGATCCCGAGCATCGCGTAGTAGAAGGGCTGGTCGTACGTGTCGGCGCTGAACGTCGGCGGCGGCACCTCGAGACCCGACGACCCGTGCGTGATCGAGTGCAGGTTGAACGCGAGCTGCTGCACGACGAAGAGCAGCGTCAGCGTCACGATCGCAAAGGTCATGTGGCGCGTGCGCAGCGCGATCCAGGCGACGGGCAGCGACGCGAGTGCGACGCCCGCGCCGACGAGCGGCAGCGCGTAGAACGGGTTGTAGCCCGAGCCGATCCCGAAATGCTCGAACGTGATGCCGAGCGAGTACGCGCCGAGCCCGAAGAAGGCGACCTGGCCGAGCGAGATGTAGCCGCTGTAGCCCGAGAAGAGGTTCCACGCGACGGCGAGCGCCGCGTACATCAGCGTCAGGACGCCGATGTTGACGAGCCACGCCGCGCTGAAGACGAGCGGGAAGGCGATCCCCGCGGCGATGAAGGCGCCCGCGCGCAGCAGGCCGGCCCGCGTCACAACGTTCTTTCCCGCAGGCCGAAGATCCCCTGCGGGCGGACGAGCAGGAAGACGATCAGCACGACGAAGTAGGAGAACGCGGCCCAGGTCGGCGCCCACTCGACGGCGACGACGGCCTCGGTCACCCCCATCACGAGCGCCGCGACGACGGCGCCGCCGAGGCTGCCGAGGCCGCCGAGCACGACGATCGAGAGCAGCCGCGAGATCAGGTCGTAGTGGCTGCCGGGGTTGAACGGATAGATCACGCCGTAGACGGCGCCCGCCGCAGCCGCCATCGAGACGCCGAGGCCGAAGCTGAGCGTCTGCACGCGGTTCGCGTCGACGCCGAGCAGCGTCGCCGCGGTCGGGTTCTGCACGGTCGCCCGCACGGCGCGGCCGAACTTCGTCCGTGTCAGCAGGAGCGAGAGCAGCGCGAGCAGCACGGCGGAAGCGATGAACGCCATCAGCCGGACGAAGCTCAGCTGGTACCCGAACACCGTCCACGTCTTGTCGGCGTACGAGGGATTCGTCGCCCGGTACGTCGTCTTGAAGACGACGCTCAGGACGCCCTCGATCCCGAGCGCGAGCGCCCACGTCACGAGCAGCGAGAGCTCCTGCGAGTCGGGTCCGCGCAGCGAGCGCACGAACACGAGCTGCACTGCGACCCCGAGCACGAACATCGCCGGCGTCACGATCAGGATGGAGAGGAACGGGTCGACGTGCAGGTGCGAGAAGAGCGCGTAGCTCAGGTACGCCGCGAGGATCACGAGCGCCCCCTGCGCGACGTTGATCACCTTCATGATCCCGAAGACGAGCGTCAGCCCGCTCGCCATGAGCGCGTAGACGCCGCCGATCAGGACGCCGAGGATGACCGCTTGCACCACGTTGTGCACGTCGACCCGCTCTCGGTTACTTGCCCCAGGCCGGCTTGGGGACGAGCGGCTTGTGCAGCGCGACGCTCTTCGGGAAGACCGGGTAGAGCTTGCCGTTGATCCACTCGACGAGCAGGTCGCTGCCCTGCGGCTCGCCGATCGAGTTCCAGCGCAGGTTGCCCTCGACCGTGCGCCAGGTGCCCTTGTGCAGAGCCGAGATGATGGTCTTGTTGTCGATCGAGTGCGTCTTCTTCGCGACCGCCTCGAGCAGCTGGCCGGCCGCATAGGCCTCGGCCGCGGTCGGATCGATCGTGTTGATCGTGCCGCCGTACGCTTTGATGTACGCCTTCACGAACGCCGCGTTGCCGTAGGAGTGCTCCTGCGGGAACCAGTCGCCGGTCGAGAAGATCCCGTTCACGTTCTTCGCTCCGACCTTGCTCGGGAACTCCGCCGGGTCGTTCGGGCCGTTCGTCAGGAAGAGGAAGCGCGGGCTGAACTTCTGCTGGATCATCGCCTTGACCTGCGCGTACGCGTCGTCGTTCTGCGTCCCGCCGATCACGGCGTCCGGATGCTTCGAGGCGACCTTCTGGATCACAGGGCCCATGTCGGTCGTCTCGGACGGATAGATCGTCGTGTAGAGCGTCTTCACGCCCTTCTTCGAGAGGATGCCGCGCACGTGGTCGGCGATCGGCGACGAGAACGGGTCGTCGAGGGACGGGTAGGCCGCGCTCCTCGGGCGCTCCGAGGCCGGCAGCGAGAGGATGAACTTGGCGAAGACGTCGCCGCTCTGCAGCACCGGCGCGGGCTGCGTGAAGAAGACGTTGTTCAGCTTCTCCTGGAAGACGGCGGGCCCGCCTCCGGCCGGCTCGATGAAGGCGTAGCCGTAGCGATGCGCGACCACGGCCGACGGCGCGGTCAGGAGCGTCGAGAACGGGCCGAAGACGAGGTCGACCTTGTCCTTCGTGATGAACGTCTGGTAGTTCGACTGCGCCTGCGTCGGACTCGACGTGTCGTCCTGGATGCTCAGCTGCACCTGGCGGCCGAGGATCCCGCCCTTCGCGTTCACGAGCTTCTGCCAGAGCTTGTAGCCGCGCTCGGCGGCCTTGCCGGAGTCGGAGAAGTCGCCGGAAAGCGACAGCGAGATGCCGATCTTGATCGGCCCCGAAGCGGCGCGCCCCGCCGATGCGGCCGCGAGCGCAAGTGCGGCGACCGTCGCGAGGGCGGCAACACGAGCGAGGGTCCTGGTCACGACCCGTCCTCCTTCGCCTGCCATCTCTCGATTTTGAACGCCTAATCTGCCGTCAGACGATCAGACAGCGTGCGGTAGTCAAGCACATTCGTTAGGCTTTCGCACCGTCCGTGTGTCGGACAAGCAGACCACGATGAGCTATCAGCCCCTCGAGCGCCGGAAGGTCTACGAGCAGATCGCCGAGCAGCTGCTCGGGCAGATCTCGCAGCGGCATCTGAAGCCGGGCGATGCCCTGCCGCCCGAGCGCGAGCTGACCGAGCAGTTCAAGGTCGGCCGCTCCTCGATCCGCGAGGCGCTCCGGATGCTCGAGTCGCAGGGAGTGATCCGCGGCGCGAACGGCGGCGCCTTCGTCGTCGCGAACGCGGCGAACCCGCTGAACAGCTCGCTCCGGCTGGTCTTCACGCTCGACGACCGGGCGGGGCTGCACGACCTCTTCGAGCTCCGGCGGATCATCGACTGCGAGGCTGCCGCCCTCGCCGCCGAGCGGCGGCAGGGCGCCCACCTCGACGAGATGGATGCGGCGATCGCCGAGATGGAGGCCTCGCTCGGCGCAGACGCCGGCGGCGATCGGTTCATCGACGCCGATCTCCGCTTCCACCTCGCGGTTGCGGACGCGACGGGAAACCGGATGCTCCTCCACAGCATGGAAGCGGTGCGCGACGTCGTCCGCCGCGCGCTCTTGACGGTCTATCTCATCCCGCAGAGCCCGGAGAGCGCCGTCGTCGAGCACCGCGCCGTCCGGGCTGCGATCGCCGTGGGCGATGCCGAACGCGCGCGCGGAGCGATGCGCCATCACCTGACGCGTGTCGAGTCCGATGTCGAGAAAGGAGTCGGACGTGGCTGAGCTCGGCTACGTCGGTCTCGGCGTGATGGGCTCGTCCGTCGTCCGGCGCCTGCTCGCCGGCGGCCACAGGGTCACCGTCTGGAACCGGACGCGCGAGAAGGCGGAGCCGCTGCTCGAGGCGGGCGCGGAGTGGGCCGACAGCCCACGAGCCGTCGCCGAGCGCAGCGAGATCGTCTTCGCGATGGTCACGAACACCGCTGCAGTCCGGGCGGTCGCCGAGGGGCCCGACGGGATCCTCGCCGGCCTCCGCGCCGGGAAGATCTACGTCGACATGTCGACGGCGTCGCCGGCGAACACGCGGGCGCTCGCGGAGCGGGTCGCGGAGCGCGGCGCGCAGATGCTCGACGCACCCGTCTCCGGCACGTCGATCACCGTCGATCAGGGGAAGGCGTCGTTGATGGTCGGCGGCGACGACGACGCGTTCGAGCGCGCGAAGCCCGTGCTCGAGGCGATCGGACCGCGCGTCTTCCACATGGGCGGAAACGGAACCGCGGTGACGATGAAGATCGCGATCAACCTCTCGCTCGCCGTGCAGATGCTCGCGTTCAGCGAGGGCGTGCTGCTCGCCGAGAAGACCGGGATCTCGCGCGAGGCGGCGGTCGAGGCGATGCTCGGCTCGGTGATCGCGTCGCCGATGGTCGCCTACCGCGGCCCGCTCGTGCTCGGGCACCCGGACGACGTCTGGTTCGACTGCACGATGATGCAGAAGGACATGAATCTCGCGCTCGAGCTCGGCCGCGAGCTCGAGGTGCCGCTGCCGACGACGGCGGTGACGAACGAGTTCCTGACCGCGGCGAACGGCATGGGCATCGGCGACAAGGACTTCGCCGTGCTCTTCGACGTGCTCGCGTCGATGAGCGGCGTCCGAACGGAGGTCTTTGCATGAGCGCAACGGTGGAACGCACGGACGTCGGCGCCGACCTGGCGCTCGAGATGTACCGGCGGATGACGTTGATCCGGCTCTTCGAGGAGCAGGCGAACGACCTGTACCGGAGCGCGAAGATGCCGGGGCTGACGCACCTCTACATCGGCGAGGAGGCGATCGCCGTGGGCGTCTGCGCAGCGCTTCGTCGCGACGACTGGATCACCTCGACGCACCGCGGCCACGGCCACTGCCTCGCGAAGGGCGCCGACGTCGGCCGCATGTTCGCCGAGCTGCTGGGCAAGGAGGCCGGCTACTGCCGCGGCAAGGGCGGCTCGATGCACATCGCCGACCACGAGAACGGCAACCTCGGCGCGAATGCGATCGTCGGGGGTTCCGCGGGGATCGCGACGGGCGCCGCGTTCTCCGCGGTGCGCCGCGGCGCCGATCAGGTCGCGGTCTGCTTCTTCGGCGAGGGTGCGCTCGGCCAGGGGCTCGTCTACGAGGTCATGAACATGGCCTCGCTCTGGCGGCTACCCGTGATCTACGTCTGCGAGAACAACCAGTACAACGAGTACACGCATTACCTCGAGGCGACCGCGGGGGAGATCCTGGCACGCCCGCGCTCGTTCGGGATCGAGGCGCGCGAGGTCGACGGACAGGACATTCGCGCCGTGTACGCACAGACTGCGGAGCTGGTCGACCGGGCTCGGGGCGGCGGCGGTCCTGCGTTCCTGCTCGCGAACACTTACCGCTACCACGGCCACCACGTCGGCGACGTCGACCGTGCCTACTACCGCACGAAGGAGGAGGAGGAGCTGTGGCGGAGCGAGCGCGACCCGCTCGCGATCCTCGGCACCTGGCTCGAGGAGCAGAAGCTTGCGACGCCGGACGACCTGAAGCGGCTCGAGGACGAGGCGCGCGAGGAGATCCAGACGGGCCTGCAGTTCGCGCTCGACGCGCCGTTCCCGGACCCGACCGAGGTCACGGAGGATGTCTTTGCATAGTGGTCACGGCCGCGCACACGCTTGTCCGCTCGGCCGGCTGCAAACCGGCGCATCGCCGCGTCCTCGGTCGGCCGCATACGCTCGGTATGCGGCCTCCCTGCGTTCTTGCGCCGCTTGGTTTTCGCTCGGCCGAGCAGGAAGGTGCGCACGGCCGTGACCACTGAGCTCACGTTCGCCCAGGCCGTGAACCAGGCGCTCGCCGAGGAGCTGCGCCGCGACCCGACCGTGTTCGTGATCGGCGAGGACGTCGCCGAGGCCGGCACGCCGTTCAAGGTGCTCTCCGGGCTCGTGCAGGAGTTCGGGCCGCAGCGCGTGCTCGATTCCCCGATCTCCGAGGCGGGCATCACCGGTCTCGGCGTCGGCGCGGCCATGACCGGCATGCGTCCCGTCGTGGACATCATGTTCGGCGACTTCCTCACGCTCGTCATGGACCAGCTCGCGAACCAGGCGGCGAAGGCGCATTACATGTCGGGCGGGAAGCTGAAGGTGCCGCTGACGCTGCGCACGACGATGGGTGCGACGCGGCGCTCGGCGGCGCAGCACTCGCAGTCGCTGCAGGCGTGGGTCGCGCACGTGCCCGGGCTCAAGGTCGCGCTGCCGGCGACGCCCGCCGACGCGAAGGGCCTGCTGAAGAGCGCGATCCGCGACGACAACCCGGTCGTCGTGATCGAGGACAAGATGGACTACACGGTCAAGGGCGAGGTGCCCGACGACGAGGACTTCCTGATCCCGCTCGGCGTCGCCGACGTGAAGCGCAGCGGCGAGGACGTCACGATCGTCGCGACGAGCTCGATGGTTCGCGTCGCCTTCGCCGCCGCCGAGCAGCTCGAGGCGGACGGCATCTCCGCAGAGATCGTCGATCCGCGCACGCTGTCTCCGCTCGACGACGAGACGATCGTCCGGAGCGTCGAGAAGACGGGCCGCGCGATCGTCGTCGACGAGGGGCACAACCGCTACGGCATCACCGCGGAGATCGCGTCGGTGATCGCGGACCGCGCGTTCTGGAGCCTCGACGCGCCGGTGAAGCGCCTCGGCGCGCTGGATGTTCCGATTCCGTTCTCGCCGCCGCTCGAGGACGTCACCGTGCCCACATCCGAGCTCGTGGCGGAAACCGCGCGCGAGCTCTGCCGAAAGTAGAGGTCAGCGATGGCGCTCCGCACCTACGGGACGATGCAGGTCGACTGGGAGCAGCGCGCGGATCTCGAGCGGCTGCGGCGCGAGCGGCTGGCGCGCGCGAAGGCGCATCTGCAGCGCTCGTCGCTCGGCGCGCTCCTCTGCTTCGACATGGCGAACATCCGCTACATCACCGCGACCCATATCGGGACGTGGGCGATGGACAAGCTGATCCGCTTCTGCCTGCTCCCGCAGGGCGACGAGCCGATCATGTGGGACTTCGGCTCCGCGGCGCGCCACCACAAGCTGTACAGCCCGTGGCTCGGCGAGGAGCGCTCGCGCGCGGGCATCTCGACGCTGCGCGGCGCAGTCGAGGGCCGCGCGGAGTCGGTCGCGGACAAGATCCGCGTCGAGCTCGAGCAACGCGGCCTCCTGAACGAGCCCGTCGGCGTCGACATGATCGAGCTGCCGGTGTTGCGCGCGCTGCAGGAGGCCGGCATCCACGTCGTCGACGGCCAGGCGCTGATGCAGGACATCCGCAAGCTGAAGACGCAGGACGAGATCATCCTCCTGAACACGGCGTGCACGATGGTCGACGCCGCCTACGACGAGCTCTACCGCGCGATGCGCCCGGGCTTCCGCGAGAACGACTGCGTCGCGCTCGTGAACAAGGTGCTGTTCGAGCTCGGCTCGGAGCACGTCGAAGGCGTGAACGCGATCTCGGGCGAGCGCTGCAGCCCGCATCCCCACGTGTTCACCGACCGGATGCTGCGCCCCGGCGATCCGGCGTACTTCGACATCCTGCACGCGTACAACGGCTACCGGACGTGCTACTACCGCACGTTCGCCGTCGGGTCGGCGTCGCGCGCGCTCGTGGATGCCTACGCGCGCTGCCGTGACATCCTCGACCGCGCGATCTCGATGATCCGTCCGGGCGTCTCGACCGCAGACGTGGTCGAGGTGTTCCCGCGGGCGGAGGAGTTCGGCTTCCCCGACGAGGAGGCGGCATTCGCGCTCCAGTACGGCCACGGCGTCGGCCTTTCCATCTGGGAGAAGCCCATCTTCAGCCGGCTCGTCTCGTTCGACTACCCGGAGACGATCGAGGAGGGCATGGTGTTCGCGCTCGAGACGTTCTGGCCCTCGAGCGACGGCTGGTCGGCGGCGCGGATCGAGGAGCAGCTCGTCGTCACGGGCGACGGCTGCGAGGTGATCACCCGCTTCCCCGCCGAAGAGCTGCTCGTCACCGCCGGCGGCCAGTACACGGTGGCAGGGCCTCTGCCCGGCGAGCGCGAGGTGACCTCCGACCGGAACAATCCGCGGCTCGTCGACGGCGTCGTGCAGTCCGCGGCCTACGAGGGCGCGCATGCCGGCTGACGTGATCATGCCCGCGCTCGGAATGGCGCAGGAGACGGGCAAGGTCCTGCGCTGGCTGAAGCGCGACGGCGACACGGTCGCGAGGGGCGAGCCGCTGCTCGAGGTCGAGACGGACAAGGTGACGGTCGAGATCGAGGCGCCCGCGAACGGCACGCTCGCCGGCGTGCGCGCGGCCGAGGGCGCGGAGGTGCCGGTCGGCACCGTGATCGCCCTCGTGCTCGCGGAGGGCGAGGTCGCGCCCGTCGCGGATCCGGAGCCGCGCGTCACGCGCGAGGTCGAGGCGGTCGCGGCCGCGCCGGTGACGGTGCCCGCCGTGCCCGCGTCGTCCGCGCGCAGGCGCCTCGCCTCGCCGAAGGCGCGCAAGCTCGCTCAGGAGCGCGGCGTCGACCTCGACTCGCTCAGCGGCTCGGGTCCGAACGGCGCGATCGTGGCCCGCGATGTCGCGAGCTTGCAACAGACTGTTACAAGCGACGGTGGCGGATCGTTCGACGTCGGCACCGTCTGGCGGGTGATGGCCGAGCGCACGCAGCGCTCGTGGCAGGAGGTGCCGCACTTCTTCCTCTCGCGCGACGTGGACGCGTCGCGCCTGCAGAGCTGGCGCGCGGCCGCACGGGTGAAGCCGGGCGGCGAGGCGATCACGCATACCGACCTGCTCGTGAAGGTGTGCGCGGAGGCACTGCGGCGCCATCCGCGCATCAACGCGTCGTGGCGCGACGGCGAGATCATGGGGGGCCGCGGCGTCAACGTCGCGATCGCCGTCGCGACCGACGACGCGCTCGTCGTACCCGTCGTGCACGACGCCGACCGGCTCGACCTCGCCGCGATCGCCGCGCGCCGCCGCCACATCGTCGACGCCGCCCGAGCCGGGAAGCTGCGGCCGGAGGACGTCCAGGGCGGAAGCTTCACGCTCTCGAACCTCGGCATGTACGGCGTCGACGCGTTCCAGGCGATCGTCAACGCGCCGCAGGCTGCGATCCTCGCGGTCGGTCGCATCGCCGAGCGGCCGTGGGCGGAGAGCGGCGAGCTCGTCGTCCGGCCGGTGCTGACGCTGACGGTTTCGTTCGATCACCGCGCCGTCGACGGCGCGCGCGGTGCGGAGTTCCTCGACACGCTGGCCTCGCTCGTCGAGGAGCCGGCGGGATTGGTGGCATAGGTGGCTGTTACTGAGACGCAACTCGGAAAGTTCGGCAGCAAGCTCGGCGGCCGGAGCGTCGAGACCGGCGAGACCTACGAGATCAAGAGCCCCTACGACGGCTCGCCGGTGGCGATCGTGCACCGTGCCGGCCCGGACGAGGTGGAGCGCGCGATCGCGGGTGCGGTGCGAGCGTTCGAAGAGACCCGTCACCTGCCGTCGTGGCGCCGCGAGGAGATCCTGCACTCGATCTCGCGCGGGATCGCCGAGCGGCGCGACGAGCTCACGCGCACGATCGCGCTCGAAGCAGGCAAGCCGCTGAAGACGTCGCGCGTCGAAGTCGACCGCGCGGTCTTCACGTTCAAGATCGCCGCGGAGGAGTCGAAGCGGATCTACGGCGAGCTCGTGCCGCTCGACTGGCTGCCGGGCAACGAAGGGCGGCGCGCCGAGGTGCGCCGCGTACCGCTCGGCCCGATCGCCGGCATCACGCCGTTCAACTTCCCGCTCAACCTCGTCGCGCACAAGGTCGCGCCTGCGCTCGCCGCCGGGAACCCGATCATCATCCGGCCGGCCTCGCAGACGCCGCTCGCGGCATTGATCCTCGCGGAGATCGTCTACGCGTCCGGTTGGCCCAAGGACGGCTTCGCCGTGCTGCCGAGCTCGACCGACGCTGCGCGGCCGCTCGTCGAGGATGACCGCATCAAGCTGCTGACGTTCACCGGCTCGCCCGCCGTCGGCTGGGGCCTGAAGAGCCGCGCCGGCCGCAAGCGCGTCACGCTCGAGCTCGGCGGCAACGCCGCCGTGATCGTCAACCACGACGCCGACGTTCCGTATGCAGCGGAGCGGATCGCCTGGGGCGGCTTCACGTACTCCGGCCAGACGTGCATCTCCGTGCAGCGCGTCTACGTGCACGAGGCCGTCTACGACGAGTTCGTCCGCGAGCTCGTGCAGCGCGTCGAGGCACTCCAGGTCGGCGATCCGCTCGACGAGGACGTCGACGTCGGCCCCGTGATCGACGCGTCGAACGCGGAGCGGATCGAGGAATGGCTGGACGAGGCGAAGAGCTCCGGTGCCACCGTCCTCACGGGTGGGGAGCGCGAGGGCGCAGTGTGGCGGCCGACCGTGCTCGCCAACCTTTCCGAGGACCTCCGCGTCTCATGCGAAGAGGTCTTCGCACCGTTGGTAGGGGTCACGAAGTTCACGGACGTCGAGTCCGCCGTCGACGCTGCGGGTCGCAGCGAGTTCGGGCTGCAGGGCGGCCTGTTCACGAACGACCTGCGCGTCGTCGAGCGCGCGTTCGACCGCATCGAGGTCGGCGGCCTGATGGTCAACGACGTGTCCACCTACCGGATCGACCACATGCCCTACGGCGGCGTCAAGTCGTCGGGAGCCGGGCGCGAGGGGCTCCGTTACGCGATCGAGGAGATGACGGAGCTGAAGCTCCTGACCTTCAACACGAGGCCGGAGTGAGCGCGATCGAGGCGCGCGCGCCGAAACCGCGGCTGATCGCACCGCGGAGCGTCGCAGGTGTCCTCGTTCCGCTCGTCGGCCTCGCAATCGGCGCAGGCATCTGGGAGCTCGTCGGCCGGCATACGCAGGCGGCCTCGTTCGCCCCCTTCTCGGCGACGGTGAAGGCGCTCTGGTCGATGACGCGGAGCGGCGAGCTGCCGCGCGCGCTCGAGTCGTCGCTCCAGCTCTTCGGCGCGGGGCTCGGCTTCGCGATCGTGATCGGCTTCTTCGGCGGGCTCGTGCTCGCGCGCGTGCGCGTGCTGCGCGTCGGGCTCGAGCCGTACATCCTGATGCTCTACGCAACGCCGATGGTGGCGTTGATCCCGTTCATCCTCTCGCTCTTCGGCTTCGAGTTCCGGGCGAAGGTGATCGTCGTCACGCTCTTCGGCGTCTGGCCGATCCTGATCAACACGATCGAGGGCGCGCGCAGCGTCAGCGCCGACCTGCTGGAGGTGGCGCGCTCGTACCGCTCGACCGAGCCGAAGCTCTGGCGCCACGTGATCATCCCGTACACGCTGCCGTACACGATGACGGGCATCCGGCAGGGGATCGCCCGCTCGCTCGTCGGCATGCTCGCGAGCGAATATCTCCTCGCCGCCACAGGCCTCGGCAACCTCATCCTGATCTACACGCAGCGCTTCGACACGGCGCACGTGCTCGCCGCGGTGCTCGTGATCACACTGCTCGCGACGCTGCTGATGGCGATCGGCCGCGCGATCGAGAATTACTTCGCGCGCTGGAAGGCAGGCGTCTGATGTCCGCAGTCCCCCACGAAGTCACGCTCGCGCGGCCGTTCCAGCTCGGCGCCGGTGCGCAGCGCGCGCTCATCCGCATCGCGACCGGCGTGGTCCTCCTCGTCGCGTGGGAGCTGCTCGTGCGCTACTTCGCGCCGCCGTTCGTCGCGCGGCCCGTGACCGTGGCCCGCGCGCTGCCGCACGTGCTCGCGAATCACCTGCCGCCGGGCACGCCGACGTTCTGGGGTGCCGCGGGAGCAACCGTCACGGCGGCGTTCGAGGGCCTCGCGATCGGTCTGCTCGCCGGCGTACTCGTCGGCCTCACGATGGGTCGCCTGCGCACGGCCGACCGCCTGCTGCGCTTCTACGTGAGCGCGTTCTTCGCCATGCCGATCATCGCGCTCGTTCCGGTGATGACGCTCTGGTTCGGCTACACCGGCACGGTTCGCCTCGCGATCGTCTCGCTCGGTGCGTTCCTGCCGGTCTGCCTGAACGTCTACGACGGCACGCGCTCGCTGCCCGCGCACTACGTCGAGGTCGCCCGCAGCTACCACGCGCACTGGTGGAACGTCTGGTTCGGGATCGCGCTGCCGGCATCGCTGCCCTACCTGCTCGCCGGCTTCCGTCTCGCGGTCGGGCGCGTGCTCGTCGCCGCCGTGATCGCCGAGTACATCGTCTCGCTGAAGGGGCTCGGCTACTTCATCCTCTACGACGGCCGCACCTTCCACCAGCCGGAGATGATGGTGGCCGTCCTCTTTCTCGCGCTGCTCGGCGTCGTCGTCAACGCAGCCGCCGACGTGGCCACCCGCCGCCTGCTCCCGTGGTACCGGAGGTCCGAGTGAACGCGCGCATCAAGATCGACGGCGTCGCGAAGCAGTTCGGCGACCTGAGCGTCTTCCACGACATCGATCTCGAGATCGGCGAGCGGGAGATCGTCTCGATCGTGGGTCCGAGCGGCTGCGGCAAGACGACGCTCTTGCGCTGCATCGACGGGCTCGTCGAGCCGAGTGCCGGCGAGATCCGGATCGACGGCGCGAAGGTGGTGGGCCCGCCGAAAGGCGTCGCCGTCGTCTTCCAGCACTTCGGCCTCTTTCCGTGGAAGACCGTGTACGAGAACGTCGCGTACGGCCTGCGTCTCGGCGGCGCGTCGAAGGAGCAGATCCGCGAGTCCGTGCCGCGGCACATCGAGCTCGTCGGCCTCCGGGGCTTCGAGAAGGCGTATCCGTACCAGCTCTCCGGCGGCATGCAGCAGCGCACGGGCCTCGCGCGCGCGCTCGCGACCGATCCGCACGTCTTGCTGATGGACGAGCCGTTCGCGTCGATCGATGCGCAGACGCGCGAGATCCTGCAGTTCGAGCTGCTCCGTATCTGGGACAGCCGGCCGATGTCGATGGTCTTCGTCACGCACTCGATCGAGGAAGCGGTCCTGATGGGCGACCGCGTCGTCGTGCTGCGTGGTCGGCCGTCGTCTGTCCACGAGGTGATCGAGACGGGGCTGCCGCGCCCGCGCACGCGCGACGTTCTCTCGAGCCCCCGGTTCAACGAGGTGCGCGAGCACGTGTGGTCTCGGCTGATGCACGAGGCCGAGCAGGCAGAGCGCGAGCTCCAGGAGGTCAGGTAGCGCGTGGAGCTCGGGGTCATCATCAAGGGAGGGTCGACAATGAAGGTGCTGTTCCGTGGACGTGCGGCGCGTGTCGCCGCGGTCCTTGCCGCTCTCGTCGCGGTCGCGGTGAGCGCGACTGCGGCGAGCGCGGCGCCGAAGGCGCACAAGCTGGCGACGATCACGCTCGGCGTGCCGGGGATCCCGCCGGTCTTCCTCGGCGTGATGCCGTACACCGCGCTCGAGCAGGGCTTCTACAAGAAGTACGGGCTCGACGTGCAGATCAAGGGCTTCACGTCCGGAACCGACGCCGTGCGCGCGGTCGCGGCAGGGCAGATCGATCTCGCATGGTCGCCGACGCCGTTCGCGATGACGCTGATCTCGAAGGGCACGCCCCTCGTCGGCATCGAAGGCATGGACAAGGTCGACTGGGTGATCGGCTCGAACAGCTCGAGCGTGCAGACCTGCTCGCAGCTGAAGGGTCAGAACATCGGCGTCGACTCGATCGGCGGCGCGCGCTACCAGGCGCTCCAGGCGATGCTGACGAAATGCAAGCTGACGATCCAGGACGTCCACCCGGTCGTGTTCCCGGGCAGCTCCGCGATCCAGGCGATGCTCGCCGGCCAGCTGCACGTGTCCGTGCTGCATCTCGACGACCTGGCCGAGGCGGCGTCGCAGGGGACGCCGGTGAAGACGATCGTCTCGATCGCGCAGACGGATCCGTACCAGCACTACGACATGCTCGTCGGGCTGCGGTCGAACATCGACTCGCGGCGCTCCGACTTCGTCAACTTCCTCAAGGCCGACATCCAGACGATCCGCTACATGAACAACCCGAAGGCGCTGAACCGCGTCGCGTCGATCGGGATGATCGTCGGCCACAACCTCGCCGTCACGAAGACCGCGCTGAAGCAGTACCTGAAGCTCGGCTGGTGGCCGCTAAACCGCAGCGGGCTCGGCGTCGCGTCGATCACCCGCACGGTCTACGAGAATGTGAAGCTCGGCAACATCTCCGCCGGCAACCCGCCGACGTGGAAGCAGATCGTCGACACGTCGCTGTGGAAGCAGGCGTACAAGGCCGTCACCCCGGCGAAGAAGAAGAAGAAGTAGGACGCAGAACGACGGGCGGGCGCGTGAACGCCCGCCCGGTCTCGCGAATGGTCGTCGACGCGCACGCGCACGTGATCGTCCCCGGCCTCGGAGTCGAGGTCGAGCGGCGCGCGGGTGCGCAGGTCGTGCGCCACGGCGGCCGCGAGATCCGCTCGGCACTGCGCGAGTTCTCCGACGTCCCGCGGATCCTCGAGGAGCAGGATCGCGCCGGAGTCGACGTCGTCGTCCTCTGTCCCTGGGTCAACCTCTGCGGGGTCGAGGTGGAACGCCAGAACGAGGCGCTCGCGTCGTACGTCTCGGAGCGGGTGCTCGCGCTCGGCACGATCGATCCGGCCGAGCCGGACCAGCTGCGCGACCTGATGCGCGACGGACGTCTCGCCGGCGTCGAGGTGCCGGCCGCGCCCGGAGGCGCCTTTCTCGGCGACGAGCGCTTTCGCGACTTCTGGGCCGCCGCCGAGGAGACAGGGGCGCTCGTCTTCGTCCATCCGTCGACGCGCGGCTTCGCGCTGCCGGTGATGGACGAGCAGTACCTCTGGAACACGCTCGGCAACCCGTTCGAGACGACGGTGACGGCTGCGCACATGATCGGCGCCGCCGTCCTCGACGAGCATCCGAACCTGCGGGTGCTGCTCGCGCACGGCGGCGGGGCGCTGCCGGCTCTACGCGGCCGGCTCGCGCACGAGCAGACGATCCACGCGCCGGGCCGCGACGTCCGAGCGGCGATCGCGCGTTTCTACGTGGACACCGTCGTGCACGACGTCGAGGTGCTGCGCGCTCTCGTCGAGTTCTTCGGCGCCGAGCGCGTGCTGCTCGGCTCCGACTATCCCTTCGACATGGGCGTCGAGCGACCGGCCGCGATCGTGCGGGAGCTCCGGCTCGACGCGGAAGACGAGGCGCGCATCCTCGGTGGCAACGCGCTCGGGCTGCTGCGTCAGGAGAGCCCGGCGTGAGGCGCGAAGCCGAGCGTGCGCTCGAAGTGCTGCTGCCCGAGGGCGAAGCCGATCGCGCAGCCGAGCTCGACCAGCTCGGGCTCGCTGAACTCCGCGTGCAGCGCCGCCCACAGCTCGTCGTCGGCGAGCGAGGCGTCCCAGGCGATCGCCTGCGCCCAGCACAGAGCGAGCTGCTCGCGCGGGCCGAAGCGCGCGATGTCCATCACCTCGGCGTCGTCGGCGAGGAAGCGGAAGCAGAGCCGCTTCAGCTCGGGGTCGACGCTCCCGCCCTCGAGCACGCGGTCGCGCATGAACTCCCACGACGCGAGCGCCGCCGGAACGCGCGCGCGCACCTCGTCGGGCGTCGCCGCGATGCGCGGCATCTATGCGTACTCCCCGTGGCCGACGTTCCACGTCTTGATCACGCGCTGCTGCCCGAACGTCGTGCAGACGAACGAGCCGAGCTCGACGATCTCGTCCTCGCCGAAATGCTCGCGCAGCCGCGCCCAGAGGGCATCGTCGACGCCCTCGGGGTTCCAGACGAGCATGCTCGTGTAGAGGAGGGCGGCCTTCTGCCTGTCGCTGAAGCGCTCGCTCGAGGCGAAGTCGAGCAGCTCGTCGTAGTCGGCTTCCGCGAGGCCCTCGTCTCTCCCCCGGAGAGACCGCTGCGAGCCTCAGTAGTCGCAGTCGATCGTCTTGGAGACGTAGACGCGGCAGAGCTCCTTGAGCGCGTGCTCGACCGATCCCTGCCGGAAGAGGGTCTTCCACGGGAGCATGAACGCCTTCGCGACATCCGGAACGTGGAAGCGGATCGCCTGCGTCTCGGGCCGCGGCGTCCCGTAACGGCGCGAGTCCTCCATGTCGGCCGCGAGCTCGGGATCGGTGATTGCGGTTGGATCGATGTAGCTGATGCGCGCCACGAGCGGAGCGTAGCGAGTGCAGGTTGACGTCGTCGTCTGCGGCGCGGGCCACAACTCGCTGATCACAGCGTGCTATCTCGCACGCGCCGGCTACGACGTGCTCGTGCTCGAGTCGCAGCCGACGGCGGGCGGCGGCGCGGTGACCGAGGAGCTCACGCTGCCAGGCTTCCGCTTCGATTCGTGCTCGACCGGTCACACGCTGATCCAGGCGAACCCGGTGCTGCGCGACGACGAGCTGGGGCTGAAGCGTGAGCACGGGCTCGAGTACGTCCAGCCCGATCCGGTCGCGCACGTTGTCTTCCCGGACGGCGAGCACTTCACGCACTGGCTCGACCTCGACCGCACGCTGGAGGAGATCGCGCGTTTCTCGGCGCGCGATGCCGACGCGTACACGCGCGCGCTGCAGGAGTTCGCGGAGATCCGCGCGCCGCTCGGGCAGTACCGCTTCAACCCGATCGGCTACGTGCCGCCGCTCGACGAGCTGCTGCGCGACCGGCCGCGCTGGCTGCGGCGGATCGCCATGTCGGCCTACGACGTCGTCAGGCACACCTACGAGGACCGGCACGTGCAGGCGTACATCCTCTGGCAGGCGTTCCAGACCGCGCAGCCGGTCGACTCGCCGGGCTCGGGCCTGCTCGCGTACTCGATCGTGGCCGGTCGGCAGGCGCAGAGCTGGACGCTCCCGCGCGGCGGGTCGGGTGAGCTCGCGCGTGCGCTCGTCGCGTGCCTCGAGGCGAACGGCGGCGTCGTCCGGTGCAACGCCCGTGTCGACGAGCTCGTCGTCGAGCGCGGGCGGTGTACGGGCGTCGTCACCGGGGACGGCGAGCGGATCGGGGCGCGGCACGCCGTCGTCTCGACGATCCACGTGAAGCGGCTCGTCGAGCTGGCGCCGCGCGCCGCCTGGGGCGACGACTTCCTCTACGGCATCGAGACGTACGACGCCGGGCTCTCGACGTTCGCGCAGTACTACGCGACGACCGAGCCGCCTGTCTTCCTGGGCGGGCGGACGGCGGTCTCGGCGGGCGTCGTCGGCTGGCCCGAGGACGTGCTGGCGGCGGGACGCGACCTGCGCGCCGGCGGCTTCCTGCGCGCGCGCTGGCTGCTCGTCGCGACGCCGACGCTCGTCGACCCCTCGCGCGCGCCGGAGGGCCGGCACACGGTGAAGCTGCTCGGGATGGCGCCGTGGCACGGCGGCGAGTGGCCGCCGTCGCTCCGTGACGAGGTCGCCGGCGAGAACCTCGCCGCCGTGCGCCGTGCCGCGCCGAACTTCAGCGACGACGTCATCCTCGCCTCGTACGTGAAGACGCCGGTCGACGTCGAGCGGCACAACGAGCACATGTGGCACGGGACGATCCACGGCGGCGACCGGAGCTACGCAAACGACGGCGCGCGGCGGCCGGCGCCGGGCTGGGCGCAGCACCGCATGCCGATCGCGGGCCTCTACCAGACCGGCGCGACGACGCATCCCGGCGGCTCGATCACCGGGGCGCCGGGCCGCAACTGCGCCGTGGTGCTGCTCGAAGACCTCGGCCACGACATTCGGGAGGTTGTGCATGGCGCAGCTGCAAGCCGAGCCTGACGGCCGCGTCGCCGACGCGATCGCGCACTGGGCTCCGCGGTTCGTCACGAACGGCGTCGACTACAACGATTTCGTGCGCGTCACCGCAGGGATTGCCAGCTGGGAGGAGTGGCTGCCGACGTGGGTCGAGAACGGCCATGCGCACGCGGAGCGGGCACGCGAGGCGGAGTCGCTCGGCCGCTCGTTGACGGCCGGCGAGGCGTGGAACCACGCGGCGCTCTCCTACCACTTCGCGAAGTTCGTCTGGATGCTCGACATGGACCGCTACGAGGAGGCGACGCGGCTCGCCGTCGCCGCATTGCGGGAGGCGCACCGGCATCTCGATCCGACGGCGGAGCGGGTCGAGATCCCGTTCGAGCACGGGACGACGCTCGTCGGGAATCTCCGCAAGCCGCCAAGTAACAGTCTGTTACAAGCGCCGTTGGTGCTGCTCTTCCCGGGGCTCGACTCGACGAAGGAGGAGTTCTTCTCGTGGGAGAACGTCTTTCTCGCGCGCGGGCTGGCGACGTTCTCGCTCGACGGGCCGGGACAGGGCGAGACCGGGTTGCAGCTGCCGATCTATCCGAACTACGAGGCGGCGGCGACGGCGGCGATCGACGCGCTCGCTGCGCGCGACGACCTCGATCTCGATCGCATCGGCGCAGCCGGCGTCTCGCTCGGCGGCTACTACGCGCCGCGCGCGGCGGCATACGAGCAGCGGATCAAGGCGGCGGTCGGAATCAGCGGCCCGTTCGACTTCGCGGCGAACTGGGACGGCATGCCGCAGCAGACGCGCGAGACCGTCTGCCATCACACCGGCGCCCGCTCGATGGAAGAAGGGCGCGAGAAGGTCGCGGAGCTCAACCTCTACGAGGCCGCGAAGCTGATCGACCGGCCGTTCCTCGCGATCACCGGCCGGAACGACCGGCTGATCCCCTGGCAGCAGACGCAGCGCCAGGCCGAGGAGGCGCCGCGGGGCGAGTTCGTCCTCTTCGACGACGGCAACCACGTCTGCAACAACATCCCGTACAAGTACCGGCCGCTGACGGCCGACTGGCTGAAGGAGCAGCTCGGCTGAAGTTCAGCGCGCAGGAGATGGAGCGCCGCTACGACCTGGCGCGCGGGCTGATGGGGGAGGAGGAGCTCGACGCGCTCGTCGTCTACGGCAACTCCGGCGTCAATCGGCACAACCACGCGAACCACTTCTGGCTCTCGCAGTGGCAGGACATGCACCACTGCTACCTGGTCGTCCCGCGCGACGGCGAGCCGACGCTCCTCGTCGGGCTCGTCAACCACGTGCCGAACGCGCGCGAGCTCAGCGACGTTCCGAACGTCGAGTGGGGCGGCTACGAGCCGGGGAAGACGATCGCGTCGCTCGTCTACGGGACGGTTGGCCTCGTCGGCGTCAACGCGACCTGGAACGACGGCATGCCGTGGCGGCACTACGAGGACCTGCGCGCGTCGGGCGTCGAGCTCGTCGACGTGACCCGCGAGTACGCGGCGCTCCGGCGGCTCAAGTCCTCGGAGGAGATCGAGCGGCTGCGCGGCGCTGCCGAGCTCTCCGACCTCGCGATCCGGACGCTCGTCGAGGCGGCGAAGCCGGGCATCGCGGAGACTGAGCTCGTCGCGGTCGTCGAGGAGTCGTACCGGCGGCGCGGCGGCACGACGCGGATCACGTTCCTGCGCTCGATGCCGATGGACGCGCCGAACGGCTGCCTGCCCGCGCAGAACCCGTCTGCACGGCGGCTCGCGACCGGCGACGTGATCATCACCGAGTTCAGCGCGTCGCTCGCCGGCTACTCGGGGCAGGTGCACCGTCCGGTCTTCGTCGGCGCGGAGCCGACCCCGGAGTGGCGGCGGCTGTTCGACGTCGCGAAGGAGGCCTACGACGCCGTCGCGCACGGCATGACGCCGGGCTCGACCGAGGGCGACGTGATCCGCAACGCTGCTGTGATCGGCGAGGCCGGCTACGCGATCTACGACGACCTGATCCACGGCTACGGCACCGACTACGGGCCGCCGCTCGTCGACCGCTCGTGCGTCGCGTACTGGAACGGCGGCCGCGAGCCGCCGCCCGGCCGCACGATCGAGCGGGGCATGACGATCGTGATCCAGCCGAACCCGATCACACCGGACGAGCGGATGGGCCTGCAGCTCGGGGCGCTCACCGTCGTCAGCGACGGCGGCGCCGAATCGCTGCACACGCTGCCCTTCGAGCCGCTGCTCGCCGGATGAGCGTCGCGACGCGCTGGGTCGGCGCGCCGCTCGCGCGCTACGAGGACGAGCGCTTCGTGAAGGGCGAGGCGCGGTACGTCGACGACATGAAGCTGCCGGGGATGCTGCACGCCGCATTCGTGCGCAGCCTGTACGCGCACGCACGGATCGTCTCCGTGGACGTCTCGGCGGCGGTTGCGATGCCGGGCGTGCGCGCGGTGTTGACGGCGGCCGACACGACGGACCTCGACGATTTCCCGCTGGTCGCGCGGACCGGCGAAGAGCTCGTGCGCGTCATGCATCCCGTGCTCGCACGCGACCGGGTGCGCTACGTCGGGCAGCCGGTCGCGGTCGTCGTCGCCGACACCGCCGAGCTGGCGGCCGACTCCGCAGAGCTCGTGTGGCTCGAGGTCGAAGAGCTGCCGCTCGACGTGCCGCTGCACGACGCGGCGCCCGACGGCGTCGTCCTGCGGTGGCGTCGGACGAGCGGCGACGTCGAAGGCGCGTTCGCCGAGGCCGCGCACGTCGTTCGTTCACGCATCGCCGCTCCGAGGCTGATCGCGGCGCCGATCGAGCCGCGCGCCGTTCTCGCGTCCTATGACGGAGACGTCCTGACGACGTGGCTCTCGGCGCAGGACCAGCACCGCCAGCTCGGAGGCCTCGCGAAGGTGCTGAGGCTGCCGGCGGAGAAGCTGCACGTGATCGTGCCGGACGTCGGCGGCGCGTTCGGCTCGAAAGGCGTCCCGCAGGCGGAGACGGTCGCGGTCGCGCTCGCAGCCCTGCGACTCCGGCGTACCGTGAAATGGACGGAGTCGCGCACCGAGAGCTCGCTCGCGGTGTACCAGGGCCGCGGTCAGACGATCGAAACCGAGCTCGCGCTCACGGCCGACGGCAGAATGCTCGCGCTGCGCGCGCAGGTGCACGCCGACCTCGGCGCCTATCTCTACACGACGACGCCGGTGGCGCCGATGACGTGCGCCATGCTCTTGACCGGCTGCTACGCGATCCCGGCCGTCGACGTCGCGGTCGTCGGCACGTGCAGCGCGAAGGTGCCGACCGGGCCGTACCGCGGCGCGGGCAGGCCGGAAGCCGCGCTCGCGATCGAGACGACGGTCGACGCGGCCGCACGGCAGGTCGGCATCGACCGCATCGAGCTTCGACGACGCAACCTCGTGCGCGAGTTCCCCTACGAGAACGGGCTCGGCTTCACGTACGACTCCGGCGACTACGAAGGCGCGCTCGACGCGGCGCTCGAGCTCGCGGGCCCGATCGACGCGGACGGTGTCGGCGTCGCGCTGTACGTCGAGCGCTGCGGTCCCGGCTACGAGACCGGCGCCGTGGTGCTCGAAGACGACGGCCGCGTCGTCTGCTTCACCGGCTCGTCGCCGCACGGGCAAGGCCACGAGACGACGTTCGCGCAGATCGTCGCGGACGAGCTCGACGTGGATCCTGCCTCGGTCGAGATTCGCTACGGCGACTCGTTCGAGATCCCCGAAGGCGTCGGCACGTTCGGCTCGCGCTCCGTCGCCGCAGGCGGATCTGCGCTGCTGCTCGCGGCGCGCGAGCTGAAGGAGAACGCCGGGCTGAAGCGCGCCGACGTGACGTTTGAGCTTCCGGGCCCCGTGTTCTCTTTCGGCGCCTACGTCGCCGCGGTCGACGTCGATCGTGAGACGGGCGAAGTCGAGATCGTGAAGGTCGTCGGCGTCGACGACTGCGGCCGCGTGATCAACCCGCTGCTCGCGGAGGGCCAGGTGGCCGGCGCGATCGTCCAGGGTGTCGGCGAGTGCCTGCACGAGTACGTCGGCTACGACGAGTACGGCCAACCGCTGGCGGTGAACCTCTACGACTATCACCTGCCGACCGCGCAGGTCGTGCCGCCGATCGCGACCGCCCTGCGCGAGACGCCGTCGCCGCTCAATCCGCTCGGTGCGAAGGGCGTGGGGGAGGGCGGCTCGATCGGGACGCCGGCGGCGCTCGCGAACGCCGTCGCGGACGCGCTCGGCTTCGTGCTCGACCCGCCGTTCACGCCGTCGCGAGTCTGGGCCGCGCGTGTTCAGGGTCGTTAGCCACTCCGACCTCGGCGGCTGCGGCGACGGCATGCAGGTGCTGCGCGAGGGCGCCGCCCTCTACGTCGGTCACTACGGCAAGAGCGGCATGGGCACGACGGTGCTCGACGTGCGCGACCCGGCGCGACCGCGCATCGTCGACCAGTGGCCGGCGCCGCCCGGCACGCACACGCACAAGGTGCAGGTCGCCGGCGGCTTGCTGCTCGTGAACGAGGAGCGGTTCCGCGGTGCGCACTCGTGGACGGCGGGGATGGTCGTGTACGACGTCTCCGAGCCGCTCGCGCCGCGGCGGATCGGCCGCTACCAGGGCGACGGCGACGGCGTGCACCGGATCGTCTGGACCGGCGGCCGCTACGCGCACGCGTCGTTCACGCCGGCGGGCCGCTCCGATCGCATCTGGGGCGTCTTCGACCTCAGCGATCCGACCGCGCCGCGCGAGGCGGCGCGCTGGGAGCTCGACGAGGAACAGCCCGAGGGCAGACGCTACGCGGCACATCACGCGCTGCTCGAAGACGACGTCGCGTATCTCGGCTACGGCGACGCCGGCGTCGTCGCGCTCGACGTCTCCGACCTGACTCGGCCGCGCAAGCTCTGGCGCCTCGACTGGGAGGCCGGCGGCGGCACGCACACCTGCCTGCCGCTCGCCGGGCGCGATCTGCTCGTCGTGACGGACGAGCAGATGACCGACGGCCCGCACGCGCCCGAGCGCTTCGTGCGTGTCGTCGATGCGCGTGAGCGGCGCGTCGTCTCGGTCGTGCCGCCGCCGAGCGGCGACTTCGCCGAGCAGCCTGGCCGCTTCGGCCCGCACAACCTGCACGAGAACCGCGCCGGCAGCTATCGCAGCGCGACGCTCGTCTTCGTCACGTACTTCAACGCCGGCCTGCGCGTGTACGACCTGAGCGACCCTCGGCGTCCGGACGAGGTGGCTTCGTGGGTGCCGGCGCAGGAGGCACCGCAGACCAACGACCTCTTCGTCGAGGCCGACGGCCGTGTCTGGGTGACCGACCGCTTCGTCGGCGGGCTCTACTGCCTCGAGCCCGAGCCGGAGCTCGCGGAGCTGATGCGCGCGCGGTGCAGCTCGCCCGGTTCCGTTCGGGCGGGCTGAACGCGTGGAAACGGCCACTCGACGGCGTCGAATGCGCGAACCTCGCGCACGGCCAGGCTCAGCTGCCTTTCGAGCTCGACGGCATCCGCGGGCGCTGCGGTGGTCAGCCGCTCGGCGAGGTCGAGCACGCGCTGCACGCGCGGGTAGCGCTGCCGCCAGTAGCCGATTTCGAGGAAGTCGTTCATCGCGAGAGGATCCCGCCGCGCCTGTCGTGACGCATCGTCACGGCGCGCGCTCCGCGCCGCCACCGGCCGAAGGGCTAGACGTGGCGGTGCCGGGCTACCCGGAGAGCTCGTCCGGGAGCAGCGAGTACATCGCCCAATCCTGGCGCCGCCCGAGCCGCGCGTTCCAGTGCGCGCTGCGCAGGACGCCCTCCAGCCGGAAGCCCGCCTGCTCCGCGACGCGGCGCGACGCGAAGTTCTCGACATCCGCACGCAGCTGCAGCCGGGCGGCGCCGCGCTCGAACGCCCAGCGTGAGACGAGCCGCACGGCGCGCGTCATGACGCCGCGGCCTCGGGCGCCCGCGCGCAGCCAGTAGCCGATCTCGCCGACGCCGTCTGCTTCGTTGAACCGCACTCCGATCGATCCGAGCACTTCACCGGTCTCGGCATCCGTCACGGCGAACGCGCTCTCCCCGAGCCCGCCGATGTACGCGAGCGCGTCCGCGCGCGTGTACGGCTGCGGAACCTGGTCGAGCCAGCGGGCGATCTCGGGATCGCCGTCGAGACATTCGACGAGCGTCGCCGCGTCGCGCCGCTGCCACGGTCGCAACGCGATCACGCCGTCTGACGGACGGTCGTTCACGTTCGCATACCATTAGCAGGCAGTTTTGCTCGCCAGCCACGTGGAAGGAGACGATCCGATGACGACGATCGACGTTCGCGGGCCTGTGGATCTCTCCATCCACGGGATCAACGCAAGCGGCCGGGTGATTCGCCAGCCGACGACCGCGATGCTCTACGAGGACGCGATCGTGCGCGGCGACGGCCGGATTGCGGAAGGCGGACCGCTCGTCGTCGACACCGGCAAGTTCACGGGCCGCTCCCCGAAGGACAAGTTCGTCGTCCGCGAGCCCGGCTCGGAGGATCGGATCTGGTGGGGCGGCAACAACGAGATCGACGAGGACCACTTCGAAGGGCTGCGCGAGAAGGTCGTCGCGTACCTCGACCGGCAGGAGACGCTGTACGTGGTCGATGCGTTCGGCGGCGCCGACCCGGCTCACCGAATCGCCGTCCGTGTCGTCACGGCGCGGCCCTATCACGCGCTCTTCTCGAAGACGCTCTTCATCGAGCCGACCGACGAGGATCTCGAGACGTTCACGCCGGAGGCGCTCGTCCTGCATGCACCGCAGGTGGAGGCCGATCCTCGAGCCGATGCGACGCGTACGAGCACGTTCGTCGTCCTGCATCCGGCCCGGACCGAGCTCCTGATCGGCGGCACGTTCTACGCCGGCGAGATCAAGAAGTCGATCTTCACGGTGCTGAACGACCGGCTGCCGCTCGAAGGCGTGCTGCCGATGCATTGCTCGGCGAACGTCTCGCAGGACGGCGAGAACGTCGCGATCTTCTTCGGGCTCTCGGGGACGGGCAAGACGACGCTGTCGGCCGATCCGTCGCGGCTCCTGATCGGCGACGACGAGCACGGCTGGGGCTCGAACGGCGTCTTCAACTTCGAAGGCGGGTGCTATGCGAAGACGATCCGTCTCTCGCCGACGGCCGAGCCAGAGATCTGGAAGGCGTCCCACAGCTACGGCACGATCCTCGAGAACGTGATCGCCGACGGGCGCGGCGTGCTCGACCTCGACGACGACTCGAAGACCGAGAACACGCGCGCCGCGTACAAGCTCGAAGCGATCGCGAACGCGCTGCCGACGAAGATGGCGGGGCATCCGCAGAACGTGATCTTCCTGACGGCGGACGCGTTCGGGATCCTGCCCCCGATCGCGCGACTCTCCAGGGAGCAGGCGCTCTACTACTTCCTCTCGGGCTTCACCGCGAAGCTCGCCGGCACCGAGATCGGCGTCACCGAGCCGCAGCCGACGTTCTCGACGTGCTTCGCTGCGCCCTTCCTGCCGCAGCCGCCGTCGGTCTACGCCGAGATGCTCGGCGAGAAGCTCGACGAGCACGATGCGACTGTGTGGCTCGTCAACACCGGCTGGACCGGCGGCCCGTTCGGCGAGGGCAGCCGGATGCCGATCGCGGCGACGCGCACGATGCTCGCAGCGGCGCTCGCCGGCGAGCTCGACGACGTCGAGTTCCGCGTCGACCCGCTCTTCGGCTTCGAGGTGCCCACCACGGTGCCGGGCGTCGAGCCGAAGCTGCTCGATCCGCGCTCGACGTGGAGCGACCCGGAGGCCTACGACCGCAAGGCGCGCGAGCTCGCGCGCATGTTCCGCGACAACTTCGAGCGCTTCGAAGATCCGGCTCTCGCCGAGGCCGGGCCCGGGGTCTAGCCCCCGCCGTCGAGGAACGCCAGAATCGCAGCGGCCGCCCGGGCTCCGGCACGGCCGTCCCAGAGCGGCGGCTTTCCGTTCGGACCGCGGCCGCTGTCGATCAGGGCGGGAATGTCGCGAATGCGCCGCGGGTCGAGGCCGAGGAGCGTGTTCGTTCCCGCGCTGATCGTCACCGGTCGCTCGGTGTTCGCGCGCAACGTGAAGCACGGCACGCCGAGCGCCGTCGTCTCTTCCTGCACGCCGCCCGAGTCCGTGAGAACGGCGCGCGCCCCGAGCTCGAGCGAGAGGAACGTCTCGTACGAGAGCGGCGCCGTCAGGATCAGCCGCTCCGGCGTACGGAGCCCCCGGCGATCGATGCGCGCTCTCGTGCGCGGATGCACGGGAAAGACGACAGGCAGCGACTCCGCCAGCGCCGTCAGCTGACGGAGCGTCTCTTCGAGCAGGCGGTCGTCGTCGACGAGGCTCGGACGGTGGAGCGTGACGAGCAGATACGTGCGCTCGGCCAGGTCGTACTCGCGCCAGGCAGCTCGCGCTCGCGAAGCGTCGACCGTCCCGAGGAGCGTGTCGATCATCGTGTTGCCCACGAACGCGATCTGCTCGGGGGCCACTCCCTCCCGCGCGAGATTCTCGTTTGCGTCTTCGGAGTGCGTCAGCAGCAGCGAGGCCAGACGGTCGGTGACGACGCGGTTGTGCTCCTCGGGCATCGTCGGATCCCGGCTCCGCAGGCCGGCTTCGAGATGCGCGACCGGTAGGCCCAGCTTCACTGCTGCGAGCGCGCCCGCGAGCGTCGAGTTCACGTCGCCGGGGACGAGGACGAGCGCCGGCTCGAGATCGATGAACGTCCGCTCCAGCCCGACAAGTGCGCGCGCCGTTTGCTCGGCGTGACTGCCGGAGCCGACCTCGAGCCGGACGTCCGGCGACGGGAGCGGCAGCTCCCGGAAGAAGACGTCGTTCAGGCTCTCGTCGTAGTGCTGCCCCGTATGCACGAGGGACTGGCTGATGCCGGGCTCCGCGGCGAGGGCCGCGTAGACCGGCGCCACTTTCATGTAGTTCGGCCGAGCGCCGACGACGTGGACGATCCTCGGTTTTTCTGGCATCGCACAGTGGTCGGGCGTGCGTCTCGGGCCCCGCAGACGGAGACCTCCGCCTCGAACCTCCTCAGCGTAGGCGCGGCGCGGCCGGCCGTCGATCCGCCGAAGGTCTAGCCGGCCGACCGGCACGGAGCGGCTCCGGCGGTCTAGCCCCCTGGGGCGTTGACGCCCGCCTCCGCCGCTTCGAGACTGGGGCTGTGCCGGGGAGCGGTGACGAGTGGCCTACCAGCTCGTCCTGACCGGCCTGCTCGTCGGCGGGCTCGTCGGCGTCACCGGGACAGGAGGCGGGTCCCTGATGACGCCGCTGCTCGTGATCGTGTTCGGCTTCAGCCCGACGACGGCGATCGGTACGGACATCTTCCACGGAGCCGTGTTCAAGTCGGTGGCCGCGTTGCGGCACCGCCGGCTCGGGACGGTGCAGGGCCGGCTGAGCGGCTGGATGCTGCTGGGCAGCGCTCCGACGTCGCTCCTCGGCGTCTGGCTCGCGACCTGGCTTCGCCATCGCTACGGGTCCGGTCTCGACGCGGCGATGGGCGTCGTCCTCGGCGCCACCCTCGTCGCGGCCGCGCTGGGGCTGACGGCGAAAGCGCTCCTGTCCGAGGCCGCGATCGACAAGCCGTTCGTCCTGCGCCGCCGTGATCGTGTCGCCGCCGTTCTGATCGGGCTCGTCGGGGGCTTCGTGGTCGGGCTGACGTCGGTCGGAAGCGGTGTGTTCTTCGGCCTGACGCTGCTCGTGGTCTTCCCGCTGCGCGCGGCGAAGGTGGTCGGCACGGACATCTTTCACGCGGCGGTCTTGTTGTGGGTCGCGTCGGCCGGCCATCTGCTCGCGGGCAACGTCGATCTGCACGCCGCCGGCTGGCTGCTCGTCGGCTCGGTCCCGGGCGTGCTTCTGACGAGCCGGTTCGCCGTGCGCGTACCCGACCGTCCGCTGCGGCTCGGCCTGGCAGCCGTTCTCCTGCTCAGCGGAGTGAAGCTGCTCGAGCTTCCGGGGGGCGTGGCGGACGCGGCCGTGCTCGGCGGCACGCTCGGCCTGGCCGGCGTCCTGTTCTGGCTCGCCGCCCGCCGTCGCCGGGCGCCGCTGTTGGTAGCCGGGCGCCGCGCGGCGCCCATCCGCTAGCGTCTTTTCGGAATGATCGGAGAGCACGACGTCCTCGTGGTGGGCGCCGGCTGCGCGGGCATGCGGGCGGCGATCGCCGCCTACGACGCCGGGGCGGACGTCGCGATGATCTCGAAGCTCCATCCGACGCGCAGCCACTCCGGCGCGGCCGAGGGCGGCATCAACGCCGCGCTCGGGAACGCGAAGGAGGACTCGCCGGAGATCCACGCCTACGACACGGTCAAAGGCTCCGACTTCATCGGCGACCAGGACGCGATCGAGGTCTTCACGGAGGAGGCGCCCGGCGACATCGTGCAGCTCGAGCGGTGGGGCGCCGTCTTCTCCCGCCGCGACGACGGCAAGCTCGCGCAGCGCCCGTTCGGCGCGGCCGGCTCGCCGCGCACCGTCTACGCGGCCGACATCACGGGCCACGTGCTGATCCAGGTGCTCTACGAGCAGGTCGTGAAGCGCGACATCAAGGTCTACGAGGAGTTCTTCGCGTGGCAGCTCGTCCTGAACGACGAGCGTTGCCAGGGCGTCATCTGCTGGGACCTCCTGAACGGCGGCCTCAAGACGGTCGGCGGCAAGACGGTCGTGATGGCGACCGGCGGCGCCGGGCGCCAGTACCGCGTGACGACGAACGCGTATGCCTGCACCGGCGACGGGATGGCGATGGCGCTCCACGCGGGGCTGCCGCTCAAGGACATGGAGTTCATGCAGTTCCACCCGACGACGCTCTATCCGTCGGGGGTGCTGCTGACGGAGGGCTGCCGGGGCGAGGGCGCGTATCTGATCAACAAGGACGGCGAGCGGTTCATGAAGAACTACGCGCCGAACGCGCTCGAGCTCGCGTCGCGCGACGTTGTCTCGCGCTCGGAGCAGACGGAGATCGACGAGGGCCGGGGCGTGAACGGCTCGGTCTTGCTCGACATGCGCCACCTCGGCGCTGAGCGGATCATCGAGCGGCTGCCGGGCTCGCGCGAGCTCGCGATGACGTTCGCCGGCGTCGATCCGATTTACGACCCCGTGCCCGTGCGGCCGGGGGCGCATTACCACATGGGCGGCATCGAGACCGACAACGAGGGCGCCACCGAGCTGACCGGCCTCTACGCCGCCGGCGAGTGCGCGTGCGTCTCGATCCACGGCGCGAACCGCCTCGGCGGCAACTCGCTGATGGAGACGATCACGTTCGGCCGCCGCGCGGGGACGTCGGCCGCCGAGTGGGCGCTCTCGCACACGACGATCGATGTCCCGGAGTCGCTCGAGCGCGATGCGGAGCGCAAGCTGACCGAGCTGCTCGACCGCGAGTCCGGCGAGCGCCCGTGGAAGATCCGTGAGGCGCTCGGCACGTCGATGCTCGAGAACTTCGCCGTCTTCCGGCGCGAGGACCAGATGCTGCGTCAGCGCGAGATCCTGCTCGAGCTGCGCGAGCGCTACGAGAACGTCTATGTCGAGGACAAGGGCGAGGTCTTCAACAGCGACCTGACGCAGGCGATCGAGCTCGGGAACATGCTCGACACCGCGCTCTGCATGGTCGAAGGCGGCATCTGGCGGAAGGAGTCGCGCGGCGCGCACTCACGCCCGCACGACTATCCGAAGCGCGACGACGAGAACTTCATGATCCATTCGATCACCCGCTGGCGCGACGGCGGCGTCGAGCTCTCCACGAGCCCCGTGCGGGTGACGAAGTGGGAACCTGAGGAGCGAAAATACTGACGCGTCTTGCCGCCGCGGCGCTGCTCGTCGCGGCTCCGGTTGCGCTCACCGCGTGCGGCGGGTCGAAGAAGGCCCACTCGAACGTGGCCCCGAGCGTCGCCGTGCGGCAAGCGGCGCAGAAGACGGCGGCACAGTCGTCCGAGCACATGACCCTCGCGGGGACGGTGACCGCAGCAGGCCAGCAGGCGAAGGTCTCCGGCTCCGGCGACTTCAAGGGACGCGAGGGGACGCTGCACCTGACGTTCAGCGCCGGCGGCCTCAGCGGAAGCGCCGACGCCGTCCTCAAGGGAGCAGCGCTCTACATCCGGTCGCCGCTGCTCGCGACGACGCTCAAGCACGGGAAGAAATGGCTCAAGCTCACGCTCGGGGCGGCGCCGGGGACGATCGGCGGGATGCCGGTCTCGGCGCTGGCGGGCGAGAGCCCGACCCAGGCGCTCCGCCAGCTCGACGCCCTCCAGAACGTGACGGACGTCGGCTCCGAGCAGATCGGCGGCGTCGCCACGACGCACTACCACGGCACGCTCGCGCCGACGGGCACCTCACCGGGCGGCACGTACGACGTCTGGGTCGGCAGCGACGGCTACGTCCACCGGCTGAGGCTCTCGTCGAAGGTCGCCGCAAACCAGGCGTTGAACGCGACGATCGATCTCTCCGATTTCGGCAAGAGCGTCACGGTCACCGTTCCGCCGTCGTCACAAACGCAGACGGGAGGCTGATGCAGGTCGCGCTGAAGATCTGGCGCTACGACTCGTCGAGCGGCGAGCGCGCGCTTCGCGAGTACGAGTTCGACGCGCCCGAGGAGGCGACGCTCCTCGACTGCCTCGACATCGTCAAGGACCGCCTCGACGGCACGCTCGCCTATCGCAAGAGCTGCCGGATGATGATCTGCGGTTCGTGCGGGATGCGGATGGACGGTGCGGCCGTGCTCGCGTGCAAGGTGCGCATGTACGAGGTCGCGCGGGAGGGCCGCGTGCCGGTCATCTCGGCCATGGGCAACCTGCCGATCGTCAAGGACCTCGTCGTCGACATGGATCCCTTCTGGGCCAAGTTCAAGGCGATGAAGCCGTACCTCCAGCCCGGCTACGACGTGCCGGAGGACGACCGCGAGTACCGCATCTCGCAGGAACGGATGAACGTGATCCACAAGGAGTCGCTCTGCATCAACTGCGGCTGCTGCGTCTCGGAGTGCAACGCGATGGAGTCCGACCCCGAGTTCCTCGGCCCGCAGGCGCTCGCGAAGGGGATGCGGTTCGTCGGCGACCCCCGCGACGCCGCGAAGGTCGAGCGGCTCGAGCAGTACAGCGGGCCGCACGGCATCTGGGAGTGCACGCGCTGCTTCTTCTGCAACGAGCGCTGCCCGAAGGGAGTCGACCCGCGCGACGCGATCGCGAAGCTCGGCGCCGAGGCGATCCGCGAGGGGATCGACCGCGACATGGGGGCGAAGCACGCCAAGTGGTTCATCCGCTCGACGGAGACCACCGGCTGGCTGCGCGAGACGGAGCTCGTGCCGAAGACACAGGGGATCGTCTCGAGCATCAAGCAGATGAAGTTCGCGATGAGCCTCGCGCGCCACCAGAAAGCCGGGCTCGAGTTCCCGCCGCACGTCGCGCGCGACGTCGGCGAAGCGCGCGCGCTGCGCAAGGTCGTCCGCTCGCAGGAGCGGCAGGGTGCGCTCGGGCACGTGCAGGGCGAGCGCGCGCTCGCGAAGCTGATGCACGGCCACACCGAGGCGTCGCTCGACGAGATCTACGCGCGGCCGGATGCGTTCGCGCGGCCGTACCTGCCGGGCGAGGGCTCGGCCGAAGGCCAGGGAAGCCTGACCCAGGCCGACGTGACGCCCGGCCGGGCGCCGACGCGGAAGCCGGAGGGAGGGGCCTAGTGAAGAGCGTTGCCTATTACAAGGGGTGCCTGGCGTCGATGTCGGCGAAGGAGCTCGACTCCGCGACGCAGGCGCTCGCTCCGCGCGTCGATCTCGAGCTGATCGAGCTCGAGTCGGTCACGTGCTGTGGAGCAGGCGACATCCACGAGGCGGAGCCCGACTACTACCTCCACCTGAACGCGCGCATCCTCGCGTACGCGGGCCAGGTCTCCGACACGCTGCTCACGGTCTGCAACGTCTGCACGCTCAACCTGCGGCAGGCGAACTTCATGCTGATCGGCGACCAGAACCTGCTCGACCGCGTCAACGAGAACCTGAGGACGGTCGGCGTGCCGGAGTACCGCGGGAACGTCGACGTCCGCCACCTGCTCTGGGAGATCGCCGAGGGCCCGGGCTACGAGAAGCTGAAGGTCGCGGCGCACCGCGGCCTCAGGGGATTGAAGGTGGCGCCCTTCTACGGCTGCCAGATCCTGCGCCCCTCGAAGATCCTCGGCTTCGAGGATCCCGACCGGCCGTGGTCGCTCGAGCGGATCATCGAGGCGTGCGGCGGCGAGGCGATCGACTACCCGGCGAAGATCAAGTGCTGCGGCTTCCCGATCATCCAGGCGCGCGAGGAGACCGCCCTCGGCGAGCTGATCCAGCCGGTCGAGCAGGCGCTCGAGGCCGGCGCCGACGTGATGGTCACGCCGTGCCCGCTATGCCACCTCTCGCTCGACGCCTGGCAGCAGAAGCTCGAGGCCGCGACGGGTCGCACGTTCGGCCTGCCGATCCTCCACCTCGCCCAGCTCGTCGGCGTCGCCGCCGGCCTGCAGGAGTCGGAGCTCAAGTTCAAGCGCCACATCGTCGATCCGCGGCCGGCGCTCGACCGGCTCGAGGTCTAGCCCCGGGCGCAGGTTTTCGGCGGTTGCGGCGTCTAGTCGATGGAGGGGCGGATTCCGGCGCGATGGCCTATTGACGGGCGGTCGCGCCGGAGCCTTACTGAAGGGGCTGCGGATGAGGCGCCACACGCTCTCGATCGTCTGCTTTCTGGCGGCCGGCCTCATCGGCTTCGTCGCGATCGCGGATCACTGGTACAAGGGCCGGCGCATCGACCGCGCCGAGATCGCCTCGTGGTATTGCGCTCACGACGGCACCCGCTGCGGGGGCCCGTCCCCGTACGCGATGGAGCGTCGGTGGAATCAGCGTCAGCTGGCCTATGAAGCGGCGGTCGTCGTCCTCGGCGGGTTCGCGGCGATCCGGTTTGCAGTTCGCGCGGTTCGTCGCTAGCGCGTCCGCGCTAGGCGTCTCATGGGGGCTCTTCGAGGCGGGATGGCCGCGGCTCCGGACGCGTGAGCTCGTGGTGCCGAGGTTGCCGGTCGAGCTCGACGGCCTCCGCGTCGCGCACCTCTCCGACTTCCACCTCGGCGTTCCCTCGCCCGGCGGCCGCTCGGTGGAGCGCGGCGTCGACTGGGCCGCGGCGCGCGGGCCCGACCTCGTCTGCATAACCGGAGACCTCCTGACGCACCCGCGCGGCGAGCGGCGGCTGCGTGAGCTCGTCGCACGGCTGCCGCAGCCGACGTTCGTCGTGCTCGGAAACCACGACTACGCGATCGCTCGCGACCCTTTCGCGCGCCCGTCCCGTCTGCGCGACCTCGAGCCGGCGCAGCTGCTGCTCGACGACGGCGAGCTGCTCGAGCTGCGAGGACGCTCGGTCTGGGTCGCGGGCTCGGACCCTCGCCGATCCTTGCGCAAGCGAGACCCCAACGCGTTGTCGCGGGACGCCGATCTACGCATCCTCCTGAACCACTTTCCGCGCGTCTTCGATCGTCTCGACGCCGGCCGCTTCGAGCTCGTGCTCTCCGGCCACATGCACGACGGTCAGATCGCGGTGCCGTATCCCGGCGGAAAGCTGCGGCTCGCGCACCCCACCGCCCGCTACACGAACGGCGTCTACCGGCGTGACGGCACGGTCATGCACGTCTCGTCCGGTCTCGGCACGACATTCGTCCCGTTCCGGTTCGGTGCGCGGCCGGAGGCGACGGAGCTGGTGCTACGTTCGCCGGCGTGACCGACGGGCAAGCCTCCATCTCGGCCGAGATTCTCGCGCGCTACGCGTCCGACGCCGCGTGCGAAGTCGACGGCGTCCGGGGCATCTCCGGCCGACGCGGATCCGTCCTTCGCGACGACGGCCGCGTCGAGCTTCGGCTCGAGATCGCCTGGGGCGCCGCGATCCCGACGCTCGGGCGGCGCGTGCAGGAGCGCGTGCGGCGCTACCTGAAGCGGATGGCCGATCTGGAGCCGGCGGCGATCGACGTCGTCGTGGAGCGGATCGGCCCGTTGCGATGACGAGGATCGTGGGGCTGACGGGCGCAACGCTCGAGACGGCGCCGTCGGTTTGCCACGACTGCGTCTTCTGGCAGTCGCCGCGCGGCCGTGGCGTCGACAAGCGCAAGTGGATCCGGGGGACCGAGGAGGAGTGGGGCGCGTGGGGAACCGTCTACTACGACGACGACGGTCGTTTGCTCGGGTCGATGCAGTACGGCCCGAGTGATCTGTTCCCGCGCGCGGCGGAGCTGCCGGCCGGGCCGCCGAGCGAGGACGCGGTTCTCGTCACGTGTGCGTACCTCGTCGAGGCGTCGAAGCCGTGGGTGATGCAATCGCTCTTCCTGACGGCGATCGGCGACGCGCGCGACAAGGGCGCACGCGCGCTCGAGGCGTTCACCTACCGGTATGACTCGAGCGATTCGGCCTTCGAGCGCTTCCAGGTGCACAAGACGATCTTTCCCCGCGACTTCCTCGCCGACTTCGGTTTCAGGACAGTGCGGGTCGCCGGTCGCGTCGAGCTCGCGCGACTCGACCTGGGCGGTCTCGCCCCGGTCGTCGAGGGGAAGCGCGAGCGTGTTCTCCGGGTCGTGCGCGAGGCGTTCTTGCCCGCGCCGGCCCCGCAGCGGCCTTGATCGATCGAGCGGGACGGCTCTCAGGCCTGCAGCGGCGCGCTTGCGGCAGGGAGGTAGCACGCGCCGACCGTCGCCTGGGTCACGACTGCCCTGACCTGCGCGCCGCGCTTCACGGTCGCATGGATCGTGGCCGACGACACCGAGATGAGGGCGTCGGGGTCGGAGTTCGCCGCGAGCGCTGCGCTCGCGACCGGTTTCCAGGTCCCGGTATGCGTGTCCAGCCGCTGTAGGGTCACGGCTTTCGTGAACCACGTGCCGTTGTCGGCGGAGACGTCGACCGCGAACGTCCGAGCGTTGACGCGCCTCAGCTGCACGGACGGCTGCACGTGTACGGCGACTCCCTCACTCGTCGTGCCACGAGCAGTGACGAAGAACGTCGAGTTGAGCATGGGCTGCACGGTGTACGAGTAGCGACCGCCCGCCGTCGTCTTCACCTGGCCGGTCGGAATCGGGCCGCTGAACCCGCAGGCGTGCGCGAGGATCTGCACGTCCTCGCCGGCGCGTGCGCCGGGCACCGCTCCCCGGAGCGTGATCGTCGTCCCGAAGCCGATCGTGTGCGCCGTGGTGGCGAGCGTCGGCGCGCCTGCCGGATGAGCGGCGGCCGCCGCCGATAGACACGCCGCCGCGGCTGCGACCAGGCCGAAGAGGGTGCCCCGACGCTTCATCATGCGCAGCGTACGAGCCGCCGGAACGCTCGGCACCCGCCTGGAAGGACAGGATCGATCGGTCGAGATCGAGTCTTCCGTCCAGTTGTCGAAACGCCCGAAACATCGCATCGTCGTGCGATTCGTGCTTTCGGCCAGTTGCCGCCCTCCGCAGGCCGGCACGAAGCTTTCCGGGACGACCTGCGAGCGTCAATCGAGCGCTCGGGCGAAGCGGGAAGAGGGAGAGGAAATTGATGCGGAAATCACTAACTGCGGCGTTCTTCATCCTGCTCGCGCTCGCGATCGGCTCCGCTGCGCAGGGGAAGGGAAAGCCCGTACCGCCGACGCCGGTGCCGACGACGCCTTCGATCAGCGGCGCGGTGTACGCGACGGTCAATCTGAACGACTCGAATTACCCGAACGAGTGCAAGAACGGGAATCCGGCGGTCAACTGCAACCAGTACCTGGCGAAGCAGTACGTCTATTTGAACGGCGGCCCGACGAAGAATCAGCTCTCGCCGGACGGCGTCTACTTCTTCGCCGTCCTCGATCCGAGCGGGCAGTCGAATCCCGCCGACGGCACGAGCGACAACCTGTCGGACGACTACGACTGCTATCTCAACCGCGAGTTCATCGTGAAGAACGGCGAGGTCGCGGGCGTGCTCAAGTCGACGGATCCGTCGTGCTTCAAGAACACGGCCACCCTGCCCGTCGGCACCGGGCACGTGCTCGCCGGGCCGCAAGGCCCGTTCGTCCAGCTCTGGCCGTACGCGAACACGACGAATCCCGGCGGCGTGTACATCATGGCCGTCTGTTACGTCGCGTCGCCGGCGACGACGCCGACCGCGCCGGTCGCGCTCGCCAACCCGTCCAACGTCGACCCGAGCCAGTGCAAGTACGACGCCTTCAAGGTCCTCGTCGACACGACGCCGCCCGTATGCCGGCCTCTCACGATGTCGCCCGGCCCGCCGAAGTCGATCACGATCGCGGTCCAGGATGCCGGTGCGGGGCTCGAGAAGGTCGTCTACTCCGGCTTCAACATCGTCAATCCGCCGACGTTCCCGACGCCGCTCGTCGTCGGGATGACCGATCCGTACTACATCATCGCGACGAAGGACGACCAGACGCAGCAATCCTCGATCGCCCTGACGATCACCGACGTCGCCGGCAACACGACGTCGTGCGATCCGGCGTTCGGAGTCCCGCTCCATCGCCGCTCGGCGACCGTGACGGCCGGGCACACGCTCGCGATCACGGGTTTGGCGAGCGACCAGGTGCGGCTCTCGCTGCGGAACCCGTCGCGCCTCGTTCGCGCGGCGACGATCACCGTCAACGGCCACCGTTTCGCGACGGTCGCGCTCGCGCACACGCTGACGACACGTCTCAACCTCGGCTCGGCGCTTCTGCCGCACAGGAAGAACGTCGTGACCGTGGCTGCAGCCGGTATCCGCGGTACGCTCGTCGTGGGAGTCTCGAATTGATCGGCCATGTACATCCCGATATGCTGAGTGTCAGGAGTCAGATGAGCGAGAAGAAGGCCTATACGAAACCGCGTCTCGTGTGCCTGGGCCTCCTACGGCGCCTGACACGCTTCAGCTTCTGAGGCTGAACGCCGACGTTTAGGGCGGGGCGCAGGCCGGCGGCCGGCGCCCCGCCCGGACCAGCGATGCAGCTCGAGACCGTTCCGACCAGAAGCGACGCGGTCGTTTCGCGCCGCGCCGACGAGACCGTGATCCTGCTCGATCCCTCGAGCGGCCAGTACTTCACGCTCGACGACGTCGGCGGCCGCGTGTGGGAGCTCTGCGACGGGTCGCGGACCGTCGCCGAGATCGCGGACGCGCTCGCCGCCGAGTACGACGCGCCGACTGCCCGGATCCGTGCCGACGTGCTCGAGCTGCTCGTCGACCTCCGCCAGACCGGCCTTGTCGTCTGAGCGACCGAACGGCATGCTCGAGCGCATGCGGGCCTACGCGCTGATCTTCGCGTTCGCGGCAGCCTCGCGGCTGATCGTACGGCTGCCGCTCGGGAGGCTCGAATCCGTCGTCGAGCTCCGCCGACGCCCGACTCCGCTGACGCCGGAAGAGATCGATCTGCTCGCGGGGAGGGTGGAGCGCGTCCTCTGGGCGACACGCTCTCTCCGGCACAACTGCCTGACGCGCGGAGTGACCCGCTACTACTTCCTCCGCCGCGCAGGCGCCGACGTGCGCCTCGTGTTCGGGATCGGGGAGATCGGGGACCGCTACGCCGGTCACTGCTGGCTCCTGCGCGACGGCGAGATCTACCAGGAGGCGTCGGATCCGGCGCTTCGGTTCGCCGACGTGATCGCGTTGCCTTCTGCGTAACGCCGCCGGCGCCTGAAGCCGCCGAGGCACGCGGCACCGTAGACGAGGAGCCCTGCCGCCGACGCGGCAGCGGCCGACCGGGCGCCGCCGTCCATCGCCAGCGAGATTGCCGCGGTCGTGGCCGCCATTGCCGAGGCGGGCGCGAGCGCCGGCCGGAACGGAGCCAGCAGCACGCGCGGCCCCACGCCGAACGCGCCGGCGAGGATCGCGAACAGGATCGGCGTGAAGAGGCCGGTCGCGCACGTGTACGCGACGCACACCCAGACGATCCCCCAGTGGACCGCTGCCGCCACTGCGGCGACGACGGCTGCGAGCCATGCGGCGCCGAACCAGGCTGCGCTGCGGCTGCGCCCGAGCGCCACGAGGACGCGCAGGTTGCCCGACGAGAGCGCCTGCAGAACCCCGGCGACGACGAGGATTCGGACGAGAGGGGCCGCCGCGGCCCAGCGGGCGCCGAAGAGCGCTTTCACGAGCTCGGGTGCCGTCGCGACGACGACGATTCCGAGCGGCGCGACGAGGAGCACGACAGCCCGCGTGCTCCGCTCCCAGATGTCGAGAAGCCGGTCGCGCTCGTCGGCCAGCCTCGCGAACACCGGGTAGAGCACGTCCTGGACCGGGCCGGTCAGCCGGCTCGAGGGGAGCAGCATCACGTTGTAGGCGAGCGAGTACAGCCCGAGCGTGGCGCTGCCGAGAAACCGGCCGATGATCACGTTGTCGACGAGTCGTGCGCCGCCGAGTGCGAACCGCGTCATGAGGACGTCCGTGCTCACGGGTGCCAGCAGTCGCAACCGACGGCGCGAGAACCGGCTGCTCGGCCGCCACGGGCACTGGATCCACGCCGCCACGGCGAGCACCGAGAGCGTCGTGAGTTGCTGGAGGACGAGCGCCCAGGCGCCGAGGCCGCCGACCGCGGCGCCCATGACGACGGCGGAGCCGGCGAAGGCCGCTGCGATCGAACCCGTCTCGAGCGCGCCGAACCGGAGCTCGCGCGTCATGACCGCACGGTGGGTTGCGCCGAGCGCGCTCAGGACGAACGCGAGTGCCGCGACGGCGAAAAGAGGTGCCACCTGCGAATCGTGGAACCACGCGGCGGCGGCCGGCGCGAGTGCGGCTCCTGCCGCGGCGCAGATCGCGCCCGCGGCAAGGAGCGACCAGAAGACGGTCGACCGATCCTCGTCGCTCGCGTCCTTCTGCTGGACGAGGGCGACGTCGGTGCCGAAGCCGGTCGTCAACGAGGCGATGCCCGCGATCACGAGTGCCATCGCGGCGAGGCCGAGCTGGCGCGGCGTCAGGTAGTGCGCGACGACGACGGCGACCGGCAGGCGGACTGCCTGCGACACGACCTGCGAGAGCGACTTCCACCGAAGGCCCGCCCGGATCGCGCCGCCGAAACCGGTGTCCGGCATCATGGCAGCTCGGCGAGCTCGGTCAGCAGCGCGCAGGCGGCGTCGAGGTCGCGGCCGAGCCCGAGGCGGTACGACGGCACCGAGGCTGCGAGGCGGACGAGCACCTCCAGGTGGCGGTCGGTGGCCGTCATCGCCGTCAGGAGGATGTTCGGTGCGAGCGCGGTCGCTGCTTCGTCGGGCGAGAGCGGCTCGAGCGCGCTCTCGCGGACGCAGGCCCGGAGCTCCGGGAAGACGAGCCGGCCGGGGACGCCCCGCTCGGCCCAGCCGCTCGGCGCCGCGCGGTCGAGGCGCAATCGCCGCTTCGGCCAACCGGGCGCCGCCGCGGAGCCGTCGACGAGGCCGAGCAGCGCGGCCGTCTCGTCCGTCACGTCCGGTTGCTCGGGGAGCCCCACGAGCTCGATCGCGCTGCCGTTCACCGATGCGAAGACGAAGTCGTCGCCCATCAGCTCGAAGCCTCTTGCAGCGAGGGCCAGGGCGAGCGTCGTCTTGCCCACCCCCGACGCGCCGGCGAATACGAGGGCGCCCGTCGGAGCCGCGACCGCCGAGGCGTGGATCGAGAACAGGCCTCGGCGCTTGAGCAGCTCGAGGAGCGGAATCGAGAGAAGCGGACGCGTGAGCAGCCACAGGTCGCCCGCGTCGAGGGTCGCGATCTCGACCTCGCTGCGGCGGATGTCGCACAGCGCGCGGCTGCGGCCGTCGAAGGGGACGACCGCGAGCGACTCGGATTCCGGGTCGTAGCGCACCTCGCCGGCGTCTGACTCGTAGACCGGCCGCCCGGCGGGCGGCTCGTCCAGCGTGTCGACCTGGACGTACCGGACGGTGATCTCAGGGGCTGCGGACGGCGTTCGCCCGCTCGCAAGGGCGGCGAACCGCTCGGCGAGCGCCGCGTCGACCGCCGGGAGGGACCGCGCGTCGGCCTCGATGCCGAGTCCGGCCAGGGTGAACCAGCGGGTCGATGCGTTCGTCAACAGGAGCTCCCGTGAGGTGGTGCCGCCCTCGCAGCGTGGCCGAGGGCGGCCGTCGTTTCAAGCGGCCGGCAGCTCAGAGCCGCCGCGCCCCATGGGGCGTGACGGCTACGACCTCGACGTCGTGATCGGGGTAGCGCTGCCGTAGCGCCTGCGAGACGTCGCGCTCGGCCCACACGATCACGGTCGGGCCGGAGCCCGAAAGCGTGGCGGCGACCGCTCCGGCGGGCAGGTCGGCCCGAAGCTCCGAGAGATGCGGCGCGGCGGCCGTGCGGTACGGCTCGTGCAGCCGATCGTCGGCGGCTGCGGCGAAGAGCTCCGGGTCTCGGGCCGCGGCGGCGGCGCCGAGCAGCGCGGCGCGTGCGACGTTGAAGACCGCGTCGGCCCGCGGTACGCGATCCGGCAACGCCGCGCGCGACTCCGACGTACGCACCCGGGTCACGGGGATGACCGCGATCGGGAGCAGCGGGAGCTCGTCGGCGATGCGCGCCACCCTCCCGTCCCAGGTCAGGCACACGCCGCCTGCGAGCGCCGGCGCGAGATTGTCCGGGTGGCCCTCGAGCTCGAGCCCGGCGGCGAGCAGCTCCTCGACGGTCGGCTCGACCCGGGCGGCAAACGCCCCGGCGACGAGGCCGAGTGCCACGACGGCCGCGCTCGACCCGAGGCCGCGCTCGCGCGGGATGCGATCGGTGAAACGGAACGACCAGCCTGCGGGGGAGGCGAAGACGGAGAACGCCCGGACTGCGAGGTGCGTGTCGTCGGCGCCCCCGCCCTCGGCGAGCTCGAGCTCGTTCCACAGGTCGAGGGCGGCGCCGGCCGCGTCGAAGGCGGGGCCGAGATTCGCCGTCGTCGCCGGCGCGGCGAATCGCACTGTCATCGGTCGACTGCATCCGGGTCCTTCAGCCCGTGGCCGGTGACGATGCAGACGACGGTCTCGCCGTCGCGGGCCGCTCCGCGGCCGAGGCCGGCGATGCCGGCTGCCGATGCGGGCTCGCAGAAGACGCCTTCGTCGTGCGCGAGGCTGCGCCACGCCTCGAGGATCTGGGCATCGTCGACGGTCACGACGGAGCCCCCCGAACGCGAGAGCGCGTCCTCGACAAACGAGCGGTGGAGCGGGTCGACGATCCGGATCGCGGACGCAACGGTGTCGCCGCGCGACAGGGCCTGGACGGGCTGTAAGCGAGGCAGGCGGCCGACGGCGGCCTCGAACCCGCGCGCGTACGCGCGGGTGTTGCCGCCGCCGCCGTACGGCAGCGTGACGACGTCCGGCAGCCGTCCCAGCTGCTCGACGATCTCGACGGCGGCGCTCATCTGGCCTTCGATCCGATCGGGGTTCGTGGAGTTGACGAGCAGGGAGCCCGGCTCGGACGAAAGCTCGAGCGCATGCTCGTACGCAGCGGAGAACGTGCCGGGAACCTCGACGATGCGCGCTCCGACCGCGCGCACCTGCACGAGTTTCGACCCGGCCGCGCCTCCTTGCGGGACGACGATCACCGCCTCGATCCCGGCGCGGGCCGCGTAGGCCGCGCAGGACGCCGCCGTGTTGCCCGTCGACGCGCAGACGATCCGCGTGATGCCGCGCTCGACCGCCCGCGTCACGGCGACGCTCATCCCACGGTCCTTGAAGGAGCCCGTGGGGTTCGCGCCCTCCCATTTCAGCCAGAGGTCGACGCCGTAGCGCTTTCCGAGACGAGGCGCGCGCAGGAGGGGCGTCTTGCCCTCGCCGAGCGTGATCTTCATGCGAGCGATTGCGTCAGCCCGGCGCCCCCGCGGCGATTCTCGCACAGACGCGAGGGAGACTCCCGGCTCGACCTTCCCTACGGGACGGTCGGCGCGGGTGGGTAGCCGGCCGGCTCCCCGGACGCCGGCGTCTGGTCGCCGTAGCCCGGCGTCTGCGTTGCTGCCGGGGTCGTCACTCCGAGCTGCGTCTCCGTGAACGTGGGCTGGGACACGTCTGTCGGCGTCGTCACCGGAATCGGCGCGTTCTGCGGCGGCCCGAACTCGGCCTTGTAGAGATCGGCCAGCAGGAACGCCGCGAGCATCAACGCGAGCGCCAGCGCCCCTTTGCTTCGGGTGCCGGTCATTCTCCCGACGCTAATTCGGCCGGCTTTCGGCGGTAATCCCCGTTCGTCTAGTGCTGAAGAGCACGAGGCTGGGACGCGCCTGCCGTCCGTCCCGCCAGGACGAGCTCCGCGATCTGAATCGCGTTGAGCGCCGCTCCCTTGTTCAGGTTGTCGCAGGCGAGGAACAGCACGAGGCCGTTCTTGCCCGCGCGATCGCGGCGGACGCGCCCGACGAGCACGTCGTCGGTCTGCCTCGCCGCGCGGGCGGTCGGCGCGTCGACGAGCCGAACGGACGGTGCGGCGGAGAGGATCCGCTCCGCCTGCTCGGGCGAGAGCGGATCCTCGAGCTCGACCCAGATCGCCTCGGCGTGGCCGACGAGCACGGGCACGCGGACGGTGGTGGGGCTGATCGGCAGATCCGGCAGCTCGAGGATCTTCTGCGCCTCCGCCCGGATCTTCGACTCCTCGTCGGTCTCGTCGCCTTCCCACGTCCAGTCGAACGCGATGTCGTGGTCATCGACCGGTTCGTGCCGCAGCTCCTCCGCGCGGGCGGCTCCCTTGCCGGAGACGGCCTGGTAGGTCGATACCCGCACCGAGCGTAGGCCGGCGGAGTCGTGCAGGGGCTTGAGCACGCACGTGAGCGGAATCGTGCAGCAGTTCGGATTCGCGAGGATTCCGCCGTGCCCGGCGACGCGTTCGCCGTTGACCTCCGGCACGACGAGCGGGATCCCGGGCTCGAGCCGGTACGCAGACGACTTGTCGACCGCGACGGCGCCGCCGCGGACTGCATGCGGCACGAGCTCGCGGGACGCGGACGTCCCGACCGAGAAGAGTGCGACGTCGATGTCGCCTGCGGACAGCGAGTCCGCCGTCGCCTCTTCGATCACGGTTCCGTCCGCGAGTACGGATCCGGCCGAGCGGGCGGAGGCGAATGCGCGTACGCGCTCGAAGCCGCGTTCGCGGAGCAGCCGCAGGGTCACGGTGCCGACCGCCCCGGTCGCGCCGATCACCCCGATGCGACCGTCACGCATTCACGCGCTCCTCGGCATACATCCGGAACTTGGCGTGCACTGCACGTACCGCGTCCTCGACGTCGGCTGCGCGGACGACGCACGAGACCCGGATCGACGACGTCGAGATGATCTCGATGTTGATGCCCACGTCCGCGAGCGCCTCGAACATGTCGGCGGCGACGCCAGGATGGCTCTTCATGCCCGCGCCGACGAGCGAGACCTTCGCGATGTCGTCGTCGAGATTGACGGAGGCGGCCCCGATCTCGGCCGCGATCTCGTCCAGGATCGGCTTCGCGGTGGCAAGATCGGTCTTCGGGAGCGTGAACGAGATGTCCGTCGTCCCGCCGGCGGACACGTTCTGCACGATCATGTCGATGTTGACGCCTGCGTCGGCGAGCGCGCGGAAGACGCGGGCCGCGATCCCGGGGCTGTCGGGCACCGAGACCAGCGTGGCCTTCGCCTCTGACACGTCGTGCGTGACGCCGGAAACGATCGCCTTCTCGAGCATGAGGTCTCCTTCCTCGCCGATCCACGTGCCGACGGCGTCGTTGTACGACGCACGGACGTGGAGCGGCACACCGTACCGGCGGGCGATCTCGATCGACCGGGCCATCATCACGCGGGCGCCCGTCGCCGCCATCTCGAGCATCTCTTCGTAGCTGATCGTCGGCAGCTTGAGCGCGTCCGGAACGATCCGCGGATCCGCGGTGAACACGCCTTCGACGTCGGTATAGATCTCGCACGCACCGCCGAGCGCGGCGGCGAGCGCCACCGCCGTGGCGTCGGAGCCGCCGCGGCCGAGCGTTGTCACCTCGTAGTCGGTCGAGACGCCCTGGAAGCCGGCGACGAGGACGATCCTGTCCTTGTCGAGCTCCTCGTGGAGGCGGCGGGCGCGGACCTCGACGATCTTCGCCTTCCCGTGGACGGTGTCGGTGACGATGCCGGCCTGTGAGCCCGTGAGCGACACGGCCTCCTCGCCGAGATCGCGGATCGCCATCGCGCAGAGCGCATTCGAGATCCGCTCTCCGACCGAGACGAGCATGTCGTACTCGCGCGGGTGCGGCTGCGGCGAGACCTCGTACGCGAGCCGGATCAGCTCGTCCGTCGTGTCGCCCATCGCCGACAGGACGCCGATCACCCGCCGCCCGGCCCCGCGGGCTGCGACGAGGCGTCGTGCGACCTGCTTCAGCTTCTGGGCGTCGGCCACCGACGTGCCGCCGAACTTCATCACGACGAGGCCGCCGGCGCTTGCCGCGGCATCCGTCTCGAGTTGCGGCACCGATTCGTAATGCGTGCTCGTCAACGCTCGACAGTGTAGGGAGAGCGGATTGCGCGACGAGCGCACGGAAGGGCGCACGCCGGAACGACGTGCGCCCTTCGCCGATCTTCGAGTGCTAGGCCGCGACGGGCTCGCGAGGCTTGTCCGGCAACAGCCCGTTCAGCTGTGCCCAACGGCTCGCCTCGGTCCGGTTCGCCACGTCGAGCTTGCGATAGATGTTCGACAGGTGGAACTTCACGGTCTGCTCGGTGACCCAGAGCATCCGCGCGAGCTGCGAGTTGGAGTGCCCCTCGGCGACGAGCGTCAGGATCTCGAGCTCACGGCGCGTGAGGTCGCACTGCCGCTCGCTCCACTTGCCCGAACCGGCCGCTCCGCCGCCGTGCGATACGCCGGCGAGGTAGACCGACCGATGGAACGACTGGCGGATCGCCGCCGCGAAATCGTCCGGGGCAGCCGCCTTCGTGCAGTAGGCCGACGCGCCCTCGGCGAAGAGAGAGTCGATCGTCGGGAGATCGACGCGCTCGGAGACGACGACGACGCGGAGCTCCGGGTTCACCTCCAGGACGTTCCTGAGGTCCGAGACGCCGCGCTGCTCGTTTGCCGGGTCGAGCTCGACCACGAGCACGTCCGGGTTGTGGTCTTCGACCAGCCGGACGAGCTCGTCCGGATCGGTCGTATGCCCCAGCACCTCGACCCCCACCCGGTTGAGGAGCTGAGTAAAGGCCTGCACCCACATGGGGTGCCGGTCGAGGATCACAGCAGTGCGATCCTTTAGTGCGTTCTCCATCGAAAGGGCCGCCTTTCGATCGTGTTTTCCCCGCCCACAAGCGAGCTACCTATAGGTACTAGCATGTTTTCGGGCATTTCGTCATGGGTGGGTCGAGGATCCTGTACTTTCGGCCATGTACCTTTCGTCGCGGGCGCGGCGGCCTCGAGGGTGCCGTTCTCGCCCGAAACGCGGCCTTTTCGGGGAAAAACACGGGTGTCCTCCCGGGCGCACCCCCGGGCGGGGGGCTCCGCGACCCGCCGATCGGGTGCGAAGCGCGGCGGATGTGGTAAACGACGCTCGTGCTCGGTCGCGCGCGCTCGATCGTTCGGACGCAGTGGGCCCGGGCTGCACTTCGGGATGTTCACTTCGCGGATCGGCACCGGCGCCTCGATGCGCTCTACCGGATCCGCGATCCGTGGGGGATGGAGACGGACGCGCAGGCGTTCCGCTTCCGCGAGACGAACCGAGTGATCGAGGAGCAATTCGGCCGCGTGGGCCGAGCCCTCGAGGTCGGCTGCGGCGAGGGGCACCAATCGCAGGAGCTCCTGCACGTCTGCGACGAGCTCGTGGGGATCGACGTGAGCCGGCGTGCCGTCGAGCGGGCCCGCGCACGCTGCCCGGACGCGACCTTCGCCGTCGGCGAGATCACCGACGAGGTTCTCGACGGAGAGCGTTTCGACCTCGTGCTCGGTTGCGAGGTGCTCTATTACATGCGCGACGTCCCGGCCGCGCTCGCTCGGTTTTCCGAGCTCGGGGCCGGGTGCCTCGTCACCTACTACGAGCAGCCGGCACAGGAGCTCGACAGGTACGTCCTCGCGCGTCCCGGCGTCGAGTCGACTCGAGTGGCATACGACGGCTCGAGCTGGACCGTCGCGTGGTGGAGGGGCAGCTCCTAGTCCGGATCGGCGCCGGCCACGTGGATCTGGTCCCAGTCGTGGTCGCCCTTCGAGAAGAACCAGTCGCTGCCGAGACCGGCGATCCGCCCGCGGAGACGGTCGTCCCGGCAGACGCACGTCGGACGGGCGGTACGGGTCCGGAAGAAGCCGAGCCCGCGGAACACCGACTCGAGCTCGGGGATCGAGCTGGCGCAGTCGACGGCGGCGACATCCGTTCCGAAGAAGGCGAGACTGTGCCGCACGAGGGCTTCGAGCGTCTCCGTGTCGCGCCGCCCGGCGTACAGATCGACGATCACCCCTTGCCGTAGCTCGACCTCGTCGGCGAGGCGGAGGACGACGTAGCCGACCGTGCGCCCGTCCCGGGCGGCGACGAACCGCCGATAGCTCGGCTCCGGGCACTCCACGAAGCGCCAATTGAGGAAGCGCGTATCGCGCGGGAAGATCACGGGGTAGTCCCCCTTCGTGCGCTCCCACAGGTCGTCGACGTCGGCGCCGAAGGACTGCGTCTCGGTGATGGTCGTCGTCTGCTCCCGCTGTGCCGCGTGCTTTGCGCGATCCCGCAGACGAAGCAGCGGGTTCGCGACGGCCGGGACGACGCGGTGGGCCTGGAAGAGCGTGCAGCCGACGGCGGCAAGGTTGTTCGCCCACGGGTGGTAGACGGTGCGGGCAAGCAGGTATCGCCGCACGCTCTCCGGATCCAGCCGAACCAGCCGCGAAAGCTGGTGCACCTCGCCGAGCGTGACCGCACCGAGCCGTTCCGCCATCCGTCTCGTCGCCTCCGCCATCGTCAGCGTCACGAGGACGTCCACGTCGCGTGCCACTGCTTCGTAGAGCCGGTGCCCGATACCGCCGCCGCGATGGCTCGGAAGGATCATCACGTCGACGATCCAGCCGGCCGCGACCGTCTCGTCCTCGATCTTCAAGGCCGCCTGCTGCACCGCGATCTGCCCCACGACTCGATCGGCGTCGACGGCGATCCAGACGGGCACGGTGCCGTCTGCGGTGAACGCGAACGGATTCCGCTCGAACTGCCACGTCCACCGTTCCGGTCCTTTGTACCGCGCACGTGTGCCGTATGCCTCCGCGAGAAAGGCTGCGATCGCCTCGCGGTCGGAGTCGCGGCCCTGGCGAATCTCAACGGCCATTCGTGCGCGCCCCGGCCCGCAACCGCCGCTTCAACGCCGACGCGTGGACCATCCAGGCGTACGCGCCGCGCGTCTTCAGGAAGAACTCGAGCGCTCCGTCCGTCGGCTCGACCGCGACTCGCCCGCGCACGAAGTCGCGACCGAGCCGGTCCGCGGGACGAGGCTCGATCCCGAAGACGCGCTCGTAGCCCGCGCGCCTGCACGCGTCGTCGACACGGTCGTCGTGGTCGCCGTACGGAAACGCGAGCAGTCTGACCGGACTGCCGGCCAGCTGCTCGAGCCGCTCACGCGACGCTCCGACTTCCGCCTCGAGCAGGTCGTCGGCGAGTCGAGTGAGCCGCGGATGTCGGAGCGTATGGGAACCGAGCTCGACGACGTCCGGGAGGGAGCGAAGCTCGTCGGCGGTCATGACGGGGTCGCCCGGGTCGGCGGCCGTCTCCATCTCCCAGGCTGGCGAACGACCGACGAACTCGACCGGCACGAAGATCGTCGCGGGCAGCCCGCGGCGCCGGAGCTCGGGGACCGCGTTCTCGAGCACGCTGCGAAACGCGTCGTCGAAGGTGATCGCGACCGCGTCGCGGTCGGGAGCGACAGAGCCGCCGTCGGCCGCGGGCAGGACCGTCAGCCGACGCTCGAGCGCATCGAGCTGGCGCGCGAACTGCGTGCGGGCCGCCGCCGAGACGCGGTGGTAGTAGATGACGACGAAGCGGGGTTCGGGCCGCGTGCCGGCGAGGCGTGCCAGGAGCCGGGCGGCGGCGCTGCCCGAGTACCAGAGCAGGCTGACGGCGATCTTCACGCCGCGCTTCGTGGCAGGCCCCGGCCGCAACGCGCCGAGCCTAGCAGCGTGATCGCGGCAGGACGGCCGGGCCGGCCTGTCGATCCCTTCGGCCAGTTGCGGCCCGGGCCGGTTCCCGCTATCTCAGATGCGCATGCTGTCCTACACGCGCCCGAGATCGAACGGCGGTGCCCGCGACTATCGTGTCCGCGCGATGCACGATCTCGCAATCGTGACCGTCTCGACGAACGAAGCCCACTGGCTTCGGCCGTGCCTGACGAGCATCTACGCGCATGCCGGCTCGGCGTCGATCGACGTGATCGTGGCGGACAACGAGTCGACGGACGGCACGCGGGAGCTCGTCGAGGGCGAGTTTCCGGAAGCGCGCGTCATCACCTGCGAGAACCGCGGCTTCTCGCACGCGAACAACCGAGGCGCGATGGTCAGCGAGTCGCGGTACGTGCTGTTCATCAATCCGGACACCGAGATCGCCGACGGCGATTTCGGAACGCTCGTCCGGGCGATGGACGAACGGCCGGAGGTCGGGCTCGCCGGCGTCCGTCAATGCCAGGCCGACGGAACGGTCTCTCCGACGATCCGACGCTTCCCGAACGCGGCGCGCATGCTGTTCGGCGCCCTCGGCTCGGAGCGCTGGCCGGTCGAGGCGTCGTGGCTCGGCGAGCGGGAGCTCCGGCCTGAGATCTACGACCGCGAGGTCTCGTGCGACTGGACGTCCGGCTCGTTCATGCTCGTCCGCCGCGAGGCGCTGCTCGCCGCCGGTCTGCTGGACGAGCGCTCGTTCATCTATTCCGAGGAGCCCGATCTGTGCCTGCGCATCAAGCAGGCGGGCTGGGACGTCAGGCACCTTCCGGTCATGACGATCATCCACCATGCCGGGAAGGCGGGGCTGAAACCTCGGATCGTCGCGCAGGACGCGTACTCGCGCGTGCAGTACGCGCAGAAGCATTTCACGCTGCCGCACCGAATCGCCTATCTCTCGGCCATGGGGCTGCGCTTCGGCCTCCGCGCTCTCTCGAGCGACCCGCAGAAGCGGGACGCCTACCGCTACGCGCTCGCGACGCTCGTCGGCCGCGAGCCGCCGCCGTTCGGCCGGCCGCCGGCGGTTGCGCTTGCGCCGCTCGACGAGCGGTCGCGGCGCGACGCCGAACGTGCCGTCGGCGACACCTTGGGCTGATCGGCCGGCCGGGCCGGCGGCCCCGACCGGCCTTCGCGGCGGCCTCGGCGCCGTGTGAGCGTCGACGGCGAGGCGCTCGCGCGACAGCGCCTCGTTTCGATTCCTGAATCCCCCGGCGCAGGGATAGGCGGCGCATTCGCCTGCACCGATAGCGGTGGCGACAGGGACGCCGCCCCAGCGAGAGGAAGCCGCCTTGACCCGCCGCCGCATCACCGCCCTCAGCCTCGCCGTGCTTTGCGCGGCGCTCGCGTTCTTCGTCGGCTCCGGCCGAAGCGCCGGGGCAGCTCCGGTTCGCGCACGCGCACATGTGAACAGGCCGCCGCTCGATCAGATCGACGCCACGCGCACGAGCGTCTCCGTCGGCTGGCCGGCGCTCGGAAGCGGGACCGGAACGGTCGCCTACGCGCTGTACAAGGACGGCCGCACCGCCGGCTGGACCTGGAACCTTCACTACACGATCTTCGGCCTTTCGTGCGGTTCGCGGTATCGCGTCTCGGTGAAGGCAGCCGGCGCGCCGGGGATCTACGCGCTCGGCTCGGTCTCCACATCGGCGTGCGCGAGCCGCACCGCTGTCCCGCACCGGGTCGTGACTCCCCGCCGGAGTACGACGCCGAAGCACGCGGTGACCCCACGCCGCGCGGGAGCAGGCGTTGCGGCGCCGCGGGCCCTCCGGGTCGTCCATCGCGGCGTCGCGTCCATAACGATCGCGTGGGCAACCCGCACCGCCGGGCGGACGGACTACGGGCTCTACCGGAACGGCGTCCGCGTCGGCGCGAGCACGAAGGCGCGGTTCACGTTCTCGATGCTCTCGTGCGGGAGGTCGTACAAGCTCGGCGTCTACGCACTGACCGCAGGCAGGCGGTCGCCGACCGCCGAGCTGACCGCGAGGACGACGCAATGCTCGACGAAGGAGGTCGCCGGCACGGCGCCCGCACCGTCGGCGACCGTCGCGCCGCAGCCGGCGCAGCCCGTCCCTGGAGGCGGCGGAGCCTCGAGCGGCAGCTCGGCAGGCCCCTCCGGCGGAGCTGCGTCATCGGGCTCGGGTTCCTCGTCGAGCTCCGGCTCCTCGCCGAGCTCCGGTTCCTCCTCGTCCTCGGGATCGGCCTCCTCGTCCGGCCCGGCGTCGTCGGGCTCGACCGGCGGAACCTCGTCGGGGAGCGGTTCGTCCGGGTCGAGCGGCTCGTCCGGCTCGTCCGGCGGATCCTCATCGGGCACCGGTTCGTCCGGCTCGTCCGGTTCGGGCGGCGGCTCGACGGGCTCCGGCGGCTCGTCCGGCTCGACGGTCGAGCTGTGGGTGTCGCCGTCTGGGAGTGATGTGACGTGTGTGCGGGGGAATGCGTCGCTTCCGTGTGCGAGTTATCAGCGGGCGTATGCGCTTGCGCAGAGTGGTGATCTGGTGCAGGTGGCGCCGGGTAGCTATCCGGCGACGAATCCGGCGGGCAACGCGATCGAGATCAATCCGTCGAACGGTTCGTTGAGCGGGTATGTCACGTTTGTTTGTCAGCCTGGTGCTGCGGCGGACAGTGTGGATCAGGCGTCGAATGCGTTCAATCTTGCGATCCGGGCGAACTGGGTTGCGTTCAAGGGGTCGTGTTTCCACTTTCGTGTGTTGCATGTGAACTATCCGGGTGATTCCGGTCTGGGTGCTGATCATGTGTTGATCGACGGCGTGCACATGGACAGCTTCCAGCTGTCGGGCGCGCACGACACGACCATCGAGAACTCACAGATCGGCCCGGCGGTCTTCTGCGACAAGAACACGGAGGGAGTGCCTGCGACCCGGTGCTCCAACTGGGCGAACTTCCCGGCCGACTGGCAGCCGGTCGCGCGCTGGTGGGCGGCAACCGCCTCCGGCGGCTCGACGGGCGAACAGCTCGAGCCGTACGTGCACGACCGCGGGAACGGCTCCGATACGAACGCCTGCACGACGAACGTCACGCTCGCGGGCGACACGTTCAAGGAGATGCAGTCGACGAACGTCAACGTCAGCCACACCGGCGGACTGTTGATCGACGGCGGGGCATGCAACAAAGTGGGCTGGAACCACAACCTCGTCCTCGAGAGCAGCAAGTTCGTCGAGAACATGAGCTACCCCGTCGAGATGGACGCCGGCATGGACGGGTCGACGTTCCAGAACAACTGGTTCGGTCAAGGGATGAACGCGATGGGCGACGGAACGACGATCACCCCCGCGAACGTCACGGCGGGCAACGGAGTCGGTCCCAACAGCGGATGCCGCGGGGGAGCACATCCGCTCGCAAACGTCCTGTTCCGCTTCAACAGCTCGGACGGCTACGCGACGTTCAACGGCAACGGCGACCCTGCGACGCTGACGTCGTGCTGGTCGAACGTCCGCATGATCGGCAACGTCTTCGTCGACTCGACCCTCGGCGGCAATCCGTGCGGGGGCTGGACCTCGGCATACACCGGCATCTCGATGGACTTCAACAGCGTGGTGAACCGGTCTTGCGGGTCGCATCCCACCGCGATCGCTGCGCTTCCCTTCGCCTCGACCGCCGTTGGCTCGTTGAGCTTCGATCTCACGACCGCGGTCGCGACGGTCCCGCAGTCGGCGGGCAGCGACTATGCGCTGTCGACGGACTATCACGGCGCCGCCCGGTCGGCGGCGACGAACGAGGGCGCGGTCGGGCCGTGACGCGGTCGGGCGCGCGCGCCTCGCGCACGTGCCCCTAGCGCCGCGACGCCCGTCGCGCCGAGAAGCGGCGATTCTGGCAGATTTTCCTGCTGCAATCCCGGCTTTTCTCGCGTACGCTGTAGCGATGGCCGAGCGACGGAGGCGACCCGTCAACGTGCCCGGGGAGAGCTCGAGATGCGTCGGCGAAGGGACCGGTGGGCAGTGATCGCAGCGGCGCTGGCGGCGACGGCCGCGGCGGCGGCCATCGTGCTCGCGACAGTCGGGGGCGGCAGCGTGGGAACACGTGCCGCGGAGAAGCCGATGCTGTGGGTGTCGCCGTCTGGGAGTGATGTGACGTGTGTGCGGGGGAATGCGTCGCTTCCGTGTGCGAGTTATCAGCGGGCGTATGCGCTTGCGCAGAGTGGTGATCTGGTGCAGGTGGCGCCGGGTAGCTATCCGGCGACGAATCCGGCGGGCAACGCGATCGAGATCAATCCGTCGAACGGTTCGTTGAGCGGGTATGTCACGTTTGTTTGTCAGCCTGGTGCTGCGGCGGACAGTGTGGATCAGGCGTCGAATGCGTTCAATCTTGCGATCCGGGCGAACTGGGTTGCGTTCAAGGGGTCGTGTTTCCACTTTCGTGTGTTGCATGTGAACTATCCGGGTGATTCCGGTCTGGGTGCTGATCATGTGTTGATCGACGGCGTGCACATGGACAGCTTCCAGCTGTCGGGCGCGCACGACACGACCATCGAGAACTCACAGATCGGCCCGATCCTCAGCTGCTACGGCAATGTCGAAGGGACGCCGGCGACGCGCTGCTCCAATTACGCCAACTTTCCCGCAACCTGGCAGGCCGTCGCGGAATGGTGGGCGCAGACGCCGTCCGGAGGGTCCACCGGTCAGCAGACGGAGCCCTACATCCACGATCGCGGCAACGGAAGCGACCTCAATCAATGCTCGCACAACGTCTCGATCGTCCACGACGTCATTCACGACGTGCAGGCGACGGACTCTGCGGTCAACCACACCGGCGGGCTGCTGATCGACGGATCCGCATGCCAGTCGTGGGATCACAATCTCCTGATCTCGCGGAGCGTCTTCGAGCACAACATGAGCTACGGCATCGAGATGGACGGGCCGATGTCCGGAACCATCGTCCAGAACAACTGGATCGGCCAGGGATTCGGCTCGCTCGGCGCCGGCGGGTCGCTCAACATGCAGCAGGACGTCGGCAGAGGAGACAGCCTCGAAGCCGGCTGTCGCGGCGGACAGCACACGGTCAGCGACATGTTGATCCGTTACAACAGCGCGGACGGCTACATCGCCGTGAACGGAAACGGCGATTCGTCTGCATCGGGCTGCTGGACGGACGTTCGCGTCATCGGCAACATCTATGCGAACTCGGTGTTCGGCGGGATCGGCTGCGGCGGTATCAATTCGTCGTACGGCTCGATCACGATGCAATACAACGTCGTGCGCGGTGCCGTCTGCGGGACGAAGGGAAAGCTGATCAGGTCCTGGCCGTACGTGTCGACGGCTCCGACCGCGCTCGACTTCGATCTCCGGCCCGGCCGCTACACGTTCCGCAGGTGGGTGCCGAACTCGGGCGCCGACTACCGGTTGACGACCGACGCCCACAACGCAGATCGCACGTTCCCGACCGCGGCCGGCGCGGTTGCGCCACACGTTTCCGTGCCGACGCAGAAGCGGTCGGCGAAGCGTTCGCGTTGATGTCGTCGATGGCGTCTCCCGTTCGCGTCCTGCACAGCTTTCCGCACAAGATCGGTGCAGACCGGATCTGTCTGATCGCATGGCACCAGGTCGTCGGCGCTGCCGCCGCCGGTGCCGACGTCCTCGCCTATGTGGGCGCGGTCAGTCGTCCCCTGCCGCCGGATGTCGAGGTTCGGACGTCGCTCGCTCGCGGACGCGTCCGCCTGCCGTACCGCGTGCTCGGCCGGCTTCGAAGCCTTGCGCTGCACGACGCGATCGTCGCCCGCGCACTACCGAGGGTGCGGCACCGCATCGACGTCGTGCACGTCTGGCCACTGGCCGCCGCGCGAACGATCGAGGCTGCGACGCGACTCGGGATACCGACCGTTCTCGAGCGTCCGAATGCACACACACGCTTTGCGTACACCGTCGTGCAGCAGGAATGCGAACGATTGGGTGTCAGCCTCCCTCCCGACCACGAGCACGCGTTCAATCCCGAGATCCTGCGACTGGAAGAGCACGAGTACGAGGCCGCCGACTACCTGCTCTGCCCCTCGGAGTTCGTGGTCAAGACGTTTCTCGACGAGGGCTTCCCACCCGAGAAGCTGTTGCGTCACAGCTACGGCTTCGATCCTTCGGTATTCCACCCTGGTCCGGAGCTACCGGCCTCGCCCGGCCTGAACGTGCTGTACGTCGGCGTCGCGGCCGTACGCAAAGGACTGCATTTCGCGCTCGAGGCGTGGCTGCGGTCACCTGCCTCGTCGACCGGCCGCTTTCTGATCGCAGGCGGATTCGTCGACTCGTATCGCGAACGACTCGCCGACCAGCTGCGTCATCCGAGCGTGGAGGTGCTCGGCCATCGAAACGACATCCCCGACTTGATGCGTCAGGCCGACGTGCTCGTTCTTCCCACGCTCGAGGAGGGCTACGGGCTCGTATGCGCCGAGGCGGTCGCCAGCGGGTGCGTTCCGGTCGTGTCGGACGCATGCACTGATCTGTGCCGCCACATGACGAACGCACTCGTCCATCACGCAGGAGACGTCGACACGCTGACGGCGCATCTCACGCTTCTCCACGAGGACCGCGCTCTTCTTGAGCGCCTGCGGGAGGGTGCGCTGGCGAGCGCGCACGAGGCGACGTGGGACGAGGCCGGTCGGGTGCTCGTCGCTGCCTATGTGAGTGCGGTCGAAGGGCGAGCGACGCCGGCACACGCGGAACAAGCCTCGCGAACCGCTGCGACTCCTCGCTGAGGCGCGAAGGCCGCTGGGCGGCCCATGCTTTTGGCTAGTGCCCGCCTCATCGACTGCTGCTATCTGTAGAGCAAGTGCGGACGTTGGTTACCGGAGGGGCCGGCTTCATCGGCTCGCATCTCGTTCGTCGTCTCGTCGAGCGCGGCGACGACGTCGTCGTGCTCGACAGCCTCGAGCCGCAGGTTCACGTGGACGACGTGCCGGAGCTTCCGCAGGGCGTGCGCTTCTACCGCGCAAGCGTCGGCGATGCCGAGCCCGTCGAAGACGCGCTCGAAGGCGTCGAAGCGGTTGTGCACCTCGCCGCCGTCGTCGGAGTCGGTCAGTCGATGTACGACATGGCTCGATACGTCGAGCTGAACACGGCTGCAACGGCGCGGTTTCTCGAAGCGCTCGTCACACGCAGGTTCCGTCCACGCCGCCTCGTCGTCGCGTCGTCGATGTCGATCTACGGCGAAGGCGAATACGAGTGCGCGACGCACGGCACGATGGCGCCCCCTCCGCGCGGCGAGGAACAGCTCGCAACGCGTGCATGGGAATGCCTCTGTCCGTCGTGCGGCGAACCGCTTCGTCCGCGACCGACGAGGGAGACGAAGCCGCTGGCGCCGACATCCATCTACGCGATCACGAAGCGCGATCACGAGGAGCTCTGTCTCGTCGCCGGCGCTGCGTACGCGATACCGACGGTGGCTCTGCGCTTCTTCAACGTCTACGGGCCGGGACAGGCGCTTTCCAATCCGTACACCGGCGTCGGCGCCATCTTCTCGTCGCGGCTCTTGAACAACCGCTCGCCGCTGATCTTCGAAGACGGGCTCCAGAGCCGCGACTTCATCCACGTCAGCGACATCGTCGACGGCATCGTCCGGTCGCTCGATTCCGACCGCGCGGTGGGACATGCCGTCAACCTCGGCACCGGTCGCCCCGTCACCGTCGCCGAGATCGCCGCCCTGCTCGCCGATCACCTCGAGAAGGAGATCGAGCCGGAGTATCCGGGAACGTATCGCGCCGGCGACATCCGACACTGCTACGCCGATACGACGCTGGCTGAAGAGCTTCTCGGCTTCCGGGCCGCCGTCAGGCTCGAAGACGGCATCAGCGACCTCGTCGAGTGGGTTCGCGGGCAGACCGCAATCGACAACGTCGACGCTGCGGCGTCGGAGCTGACGGCGCGCGGGCTCGCACGGTAGCGGGCTCGCCCGTTGTGATCGACGATCGCGTAGCGGAAGGAGAAGGACAAGAGGTGAAGCCTGCGCCCGCGCCGAATGAGACGAGCATCGCGAAGCGCACGATCGGCTCGAAGCGGGCGGCGGCGCCGCCCACCGTCTCCGTCCTCGTCGTCAACTGGAACACGCGCGACCTGACGCTCAAGTGTCTCGACTCGCTCGCGGCGGCGGCGGGTGCGACCACCTTCGAGACGATCGTCGTCGAGAACGGCTCGGTGGACGGGTCTGCCGCGGCGCTTCGGTCGCGGCGGGACATCGAGCTGATCGCAAATTCGGTGAATGTCGGCTTCGCGGCCGCGGTCAACGACGCGTACCGGCACTCGACCGGCGAGTTCGTGCTGCTCTTGAACTCGGATGTCGAGATGGCGCCGGGCGGGCTCGCGCGGCTTGCCGACTTCCTTCGGAGCCACACGGATGCGGCCGGCGTCGGCCCCCTGTACGTGAACCCCGACGGGACGCCGCAACCCTTCCATTTCCGGCTGCCGACCTTCGCAACGCTTCTTGTCAACGGAAGCGCCCTGTTCAGGCGAACCATTCCGGGCAGCGACCGGATGCTGCGGCGATATCGAATGCTCGACGACGACTTCTCGAAGCAGCTTCCGGTCGCACAGCCGTCGGCGAGCTGTCTGCTCCTCCGACGGTCGGCGCTGCTTCCCGAGCGCATCTTCGACGAGCGGTACCCGATCTTCTTCAACGACGTGCAGTTCGCCCGCTGGCTCCAATCGCGCGGCGAGACGCTCTGGGTGACGCCGGACGCCGTCGTCGTGCACGCGGCCCATTCCTCCGGGCGGCGGCTCGGGCACAGTGAAGGCCGCCGGATCTACGTCGGTTCGCTCATCCGCATGTTGCAGGAAACAGAGCCTGCCCCGAAGGTCTGGCTCTACCGATTGATGGTGCTGATCCAGAACGTTCTGCTCGCCGCCGTCCGCCGGCCCGAAGCGCTCACCGGTCGCGACCTGCTGCGCGCGCTCGGAGGAGATCCAGGCCCGATGCCGACGCGTCCGTCGCGATGAACCTCGCGCAGAAGGTCGCATACAACACCGGCGTCCAGCTCTTCGCTCGCCTTCTCGTGCTCGGGCTCGGGCTTCTGAGCCTGCGGCTGACGGCGACATACCTCGGCGTCCAGGAGTTCGGCCAGCTCTCGATCGTGATCGCCCTGACGGGGCTTGCGGCCACGATCGGCGACCTCGGCGTGACGACGACGCTCGCCCGGGAGATCGCGAAGACCCCCGCCGAAGCGACCCGGCTCGGCGGCTATCTGCTGCGCTTCCGCATCGGCAGCTCGATTGCCGTCGCCGCAGTCGTTGCCGCGCTGCTGCCGTTCTTGCCGTACCAGGGCAGCACGAAGATCGCAGTCGGGATCGCGCTCGTCGGGATGGTGTTCACGATTCTCGGCACCTTTCCGGCCGCGTTCTTCCAGGCGAACCTGCGGCTCGAGTACGCCGCTGCCACGGATGTGCTGACGCGCATCCTCGGAGTCGCCGCGATCGGGATCGTGCGCGGTTTCGGCCTCGGCCTCTACGCCCTCGTTCTGATCCTCGCGGCGTCGAACGCGATCGTCTGCGGAGTCTCGTTCGCCTTTTCGCGAGGGTTCTGGTCGCCGAACGTCAACGGCAGCTGGAGCGGCGGAAGGAAGCTGATCGCCGACGCCGTCGCCGTCGGCGTCGTGAGCATCATCGGTCTCGTCCATTTCCGCGGCGACGCGATCCTCCTCTCGCTGCTCAAGCCGGCTCGCGACGTCGGCATCTATGCGATCGCCTACCGCTACATCGACCAGTCGTTCATGCTGCCCGGCCTGTTCATGGCGACGATGTTCCCGGTGATCACACGCGCTCTCCATTCGAACGTGCGAGCCGCGGAACAGGCAATCAACCGAACCTTCCAGGTGCTCCTGCTCGGCGCCGTGCTCGTCGTCATCGGTCTGTTCGCGCTCGCCACGCCGCTCGTGCATCTCGTGGCGGGGTCGTCGTTCGACGCGTCCGTCGAGCCGCTGAGGATCCTCTCCTTCTCGCTCGTGTTCATCTTCGTCGGACCGGTCTTCTACAACGTGCTCATCGCGTTGAACCGCCAGAGACAGCTGATCGTCGTCGGGGTCGCGAGCGTCGTCCTCAACGTCGGGCTGAACCTCATCTTGATCCCGCGCTACAGCTACAACGGCGCCGCGATCTCGACGGTCGTGTCGGAGTGCTTCTCGCTCCTCGGATGCTTCGTGGTCGCACGGCGCCATTACGACTTCCGCCTCGACCTCGGATTCATCGTCCGCGTCGCGGCGGCCGCCGGCTGTGCCTGCGGCGTGATGGCCTCTCTCGACAGGTCGTCGGCGTGGGCCGCGTTCGCAGGCGGGGAAGCCGTGTTCGTGGCGGCGGCCTACCTCTTCCGGGCCGTTACCTCGGCCGAGCTGCGCCTCGTCGTCCGCGGCACCTCCGCCAGTCCGGGAGCGTAGATGGCGAAGGCGTCGCGGTCGAGCTCGAGACACGAGCGCCGGGTCTGGATCGACCTGGCGAACGCCCCGCACGTGCTCGTCTTCGCGCCCATCGTCGACCGGCTCCGCAGCGAAGGATGGGAGGTCGTGCTCACGGCTCGGCCGCACGCCGGGACCGTGGAGCTCGCTTCGCTCCGCTGGGGAGATGTCACGGTCGTCGGCGAGCCGAGCCCTGCGGGATTGGTCGCAAAAGGCTGGAGCATCGCGCGGCGCGCCCGGGCGCTGACACGATTCGCGCGGTCCACCTGCCCCGCCGTGGCGCTCTCGCACGGCTCGTATGCGCAGATCCTGGCGGCGCGCACGGCGCGCATTCCGGCGGTGACGATGATGGACTACGAGCACCAGCCGGCGAACCACCTCAGCTTTCGGCTCGCCCAGCGCGTGCTCGTGCCGGCAGCCTTTCCTGCGGCGGCGCTGAGAAGGTTCGGGACGAAGCCGGATCGGGTGCGGCGGTACGAGGGATTCAAGGAACAGCTCTACCTCGCAGGATTCACCCCGGACGGAAGCGTCCTCGACAAGCTCGGAATCGCGCACAACCGGGTGACCGTCGTGTTCCGGACGCCCCCGGACGGCGCGCTCTACCATCGAGGGCTCCAGGGGCGCTTCGACGAGATCGTCCAGTCGGCCGCCACGACCGACGGCGTGACGATCGTGCTCCTGCCGCGAAACGGCGACCAGGGCGTCCGGTACGCGTCGTCGCAGGGCGTGGTCGTCCCGCCCCAGCCGCTCGACACACTGTCGCTGCTCGCGTCGGCCGACGCGGTCGTCGGGGGCGGCGGCACGATGACGCGGGAGTCTGCTCTGCTCGGCACGCCGACGTACACCGTCTTCGCCGGCGAGCTCGCGGCCGTCGACGCCGAGCTCATCCGGCGCGGCAAGCTCCGCGATCTCCGCCACGGCTCTGCCCCGCGGTTCGAGAAGCGCAGCTCGGCGTTCACCCCGCTCCCTGCCGAGCCTGCCGAACGGATTCTCGATGCCGTCCTCGAAGCGGTCGATGATGTTGCAGCAGGTTGAGATGATCGCGGCTCCGCTGGAGTTGCGCCGAAAGGCGCAGCAGTTCCTGTTCGACGTCGTTCGCGAGCGCGATGGGATGTTTCCGTATTCGACCACCGTCGCGGACGGCGAATACGTGAACGATTTCGACCATGCCGCGGCCGTGCGCTACTCGATCAACTCACTCGTCGGTCTGCAAGCCGTCGCGCGTTCGGAGCCCGGTGAGATCGACGCAGCGGCGGTCGACTCGCTCACCGCCGCGTTCCTCGATCGTCGAGCCGCCGACGTCACCAATCCCGCCGATATCGGGTTGCTGCTCGTGCTCCTCGCCGAAGGAGAGCTCTCGCGGCCGCGTGCGCTCGCCGCGCTCGGCGATATTCGCGGACTCGTCGCACGCGGTGCCGCGGAGCGTTTGACGATGCAGGAGAACAGCTGGATGCTCTGGGGCGCTTCCGCCGCCGCACGGGCGGGACTCCCCGGGGCGGGAGACGTCGCAGTCGAGCTCGGGAAGGCGATTCTCGGCAGCTTCGTCGACGACACGTCGGGGCTTCCGCATCACAGCCTCGCGCGGTACCGACGCGGTGTCGTGTCGTTCGGCGCAGTCGTGTACTTCTTGCGCGCGCAGCACGAGCTCTCTTCTGCGATCGGAGACGAACGGGCCGGCGCCGCGTTCGCGCGTGGCGTGCAGGCGATCGTCCGTACGCAGGGGACGCTCGGGGAGTGGCCCTGGCTGATCGACGTAAAGCGCTGCGTCCCGCTCGACTTCTATCCCGTTTTCGCGGTGCATCAGGACAGCATGTCGATGCTGTTCCTGCTGCCGGCCCTGGCAGGGGGCAGCGATGTCTCGTTGTCGATCGAGACGAGCCTCGAGTGGGTTTTCGGCCGGAACGAGCTGTCGACTCGGATGACCGAGGATGACCCGTTCGTCGCGTATCGGTCGATCGAGCGCAGCGAGAACGCGCCTCGGCTCCGACGCTACGTCCGCGCGACCGCACGCTCCCTCGCCGGCGGCTCGAACCGCTCCGGCAGCGGGCGGCGCGTCCGGCTCAACCGCGAATGCCGCTCCTATCATCTGGGCTGGATCCTCTATGCGTGGGCCGGGGGCGGTGCGTCGAACCGCGCCGCGCCGGCTTCCTAACCCTTCGCAGGTCGCCCGAAGCGGCCGTCCCGGTTAGCCTGCGAGCATGTGCGGAATCTGCGGCGTTGTCCAGCTCGGCGGACCTCCGCGGGCCGTCATCGAGCCGTCGCAGCTCGGGGTTATGACGGACATGATGACCCACCGCGGGCCGAGCGACCGTGGGACGTACGTCGCTCCGGGCGTCGCGCTCGGTGTGCGTCGGCTGTCCATCGTCGACGTCGACGGCGGCCACCAACCGTTTTCGAACGAGGACGGATCCGTCTGGGCGATCCAGAACGGGGAGCTGTACAACCACCTCGAGCTGCGAGCGCGAAGCAGCCGGCATTCGTTCACGAGCCGCTGCGACACCGAGATCCTGCCGCATCTGTACGAAGACTTCGGCGACGCTCTGGCCGAGCAGCTGCGCGGCATGTTCGCGTTCGCCGTCTGGGATGGGACCCGCCGCCGCCTCCTCCTCGCGCGCGACCGCCTCGGCATCAAGCCTCTCTACTACGCGCGCTGCGGCGACCTCCTCGTCTTCGCCTCCGAGCTGAAGGCGCTGCTGGCGAGCGGGCTCGTGCGGGCCGACCTCGACGCGGACGCGATCGATACGTATCTGACTCTCGGCTACTTCCCGGCGCCGTACACGCCGCTGCGCGACGTCCGGAAGCTCCCACCCGGACACGTGCTCGCGGTCGACGACGGCGAGATCGCGATCTCTCCGTTCTGGGCATACCCGCTGCCCGACCCACAGCCGGTGCGGCTCGACGAGGCTGCCGAGCAGGTGCTCGCGACGCTCGAGGAATCGGTCCGCCTGCGCTTGATGAGCGACGTCCCGCTCGGCGCGATGCTGTCGGGGGGACTCGACTCGACACTTGTCGTCGCGTTGATGGCGCGGCAGATGGACCGCCCGGTCACGACCTTCGCGGTCGGCTTCGGCGACGATCCTGCAAACGAGCTCGCGGACGCGCGCGAGGTGGCGCGCGCTCTGGGAACCGACCATCACGAGCTCGAGCTGTCCCTGGCGCACGACGCCGTCGAGCTCCCCACGCTCGCGTGGTACCTGGACGAGCCGCTCGCGGATCTCTCGGCCGTCGGTTTCTACGCACTTTGCGCGCTCGCAGCCGAACACGTGACAGTTGCGCTCTCCGGCCAGGGCGCGGACGAGCTCTTCGGCGGTTACGCGGCCCACAGGAACGCGCCGCTCGTCGCCGCCCTCCATCGTGTACCCGGTGCGCGACGCGCGCTCGCGCTCGCCCCGACCCATGCGAACGCCGCAGTCGAGCGGATCGCGCGGATCGTCGGGGCAGAGAGCGCGACGGAGAGGTTCCTCGTCCAGCAGGCGCTTGCGTCGGATGCTGCTCGGCGGCGCCTCTACCGGCCCGGTTTCGTCGACTCGCCCGGCGCCCTCGCGCGGGAGGTCGTCACCGCTCACCTCGAAGGGATTGACGACGAGCCGGTGGCCGCGGCGTTCCGCCTTCACGCCAAGCTCGCGCTCGTGGACGACATGCTCCAGTACTTCGACCGCGCGTCGATGGCCCACTCCCTCGAAGTACGAGTCCCGTTCCTCGACCACCGCCTCGTCGAGCTCGCCGCGACGATCCCCGACCGGCTCAAGGTTCGCCGGCGCGCGACGAAGATCGTGCTCCGGCGGGCGGCTCGCGATCTCGTGCCGGAGAGCGTGCTCCGGAAGCCGAAGACCGGTTTCTTCAACTCGGCCATGGCGCGCTGGATCGACGCACGAGGACGTCAGGAGCTCGCCGATCGTGCGCTCGATCCCGGCGCCGCGACTGCGTCGTTGCTCGATCGCCGTGAGCTCGAACGGATGCTCGCGCGTCGTAGCGCCGCAGACTCGCGGCTTCTCGTGGCGATCCTCATGCTCGAGCTGTGGCTCGCCACCACGCTTCCTCGCGCAACCGCCGCGAGAGAGGCGCAGGGTCACGCCGCGTGACGCGGCAGCCGACCTACGCCATCGTGACGCCCGCGCGGAACGAGGCGGAGAATCTCTCGAGGCTGGCCGACTCGGTCGCGGCGCAGACGAGGATTCCGGCCCAGTGGGTAATCGTCGACAACGGGTCGACCGACGAGACGGCCCGTGTCGCCGAAGACCTCGCTCGCGCGCACGACTGGGTGACGCTGGTACGCACGCCGGGCGAGCCGCTGCCGGTCCGCGGGGCGCCGGTCGTGCGCGCGTTCAACGCCGGATTGCACGCGCTCGCGCAGGCGACCGACGTCGTCGTGAAGCTCGACGCCGACCTCTCGTTCGAGCCCGGCCACTTCGAGGGACTGCTCGCGAAGTTCGAGTCCGACCCCACGCTCGGCATCGCCGGCGGGGTCTGCCTGGAGGAGGAGCGCGGCACCTGGCGTCCCCAGTACACCACGCGCGGCCACGTCCGCGGCGCCGAGAAGGCCTACCGTCGCGCCTGCCTCGAGGTCGTCCTTCCGCTCGAGGAGCGGATGGGGTGGGACGGCATCGACGAGCTCAAGGCGGCCGTCAACGGCTGGCGCACGGCGAGCTTCGCCGAGCTTCCGGTGAAGCATCACCGCAAGCTCGGCGTGCGCGAGCCGCGGCTGTCGAAGTGGGTCATCCAGGGCGAGATGGCGTACTACATGGGCTACCGGCCGTCGTACCTCGTGCTGCGGGCGCTGTACCGCGGCCTCCGCGAGGCGGCCGCCGTGGCGATGATCTGGGGCTATGCGCGGTCGGCTCTGCGCCGCGAGCCGCGCGTTTCCGACCGGGACGTGCGCGCGTGGCTACGACGCGAGCAGGGTCTGCGGCGGCTCGGGCTGCGCGCGCGCGAGGCGCTCGGGCGGCAGTAGCACGCGCCCGCTCGCTCAGGCCTGGGTCGTCGGACGCAGCCGCGGGAACGGACGCGGCGCCGGCGGCGGGCCCTCCGCGAGACGCAGCGCGACGGCCGCGAGCCCGAGCAGGATCCAGAAGAGGAAGAAGACCTGGATGAAGCTGAAGGTGTCGTAGGTGAACATGCCGACCGCGTAGCCGGTGAAGGCTGCGGCGAAGCCCGTGAAGAGCCAGTCGTCGCCGTCGCCGTCCGACTCCCGCGCCGCCCGCTTCAGGCGCCTGACGGCGCGGATGAAGATCCAGAACCAGAAAGAAACCCCGATGTAGCCGAGCTCGAGAACCGTGTTGAGCCACTGGTTGTCGAGGATCGGCGCGTTCGAGAACTTGCTGTCGAAGCCGGTGATCCGGGTGCTGAAGCCCTCGCCGAAGAGCGGATGCCCGGCCGCCTCCTTCAGGCCGGGCACGAGCTGCCGGATCCGGCCGCCGGAGAGGTTGGGGTCGCATCCCTTGCAGAGAGTGGTTTGCTCCTTGATCAGGCCGCCCTTCGGGAAGAACGCTTCCTTGAAGCCGCCGATCGCGCCTGGAAGCAGCGCGTGGATGACGACGATCGACGGAAGCAGCGCAGGCCAGAGCTTTCGCGTCTCCTGGGGCTTCAGCCGCAGGTAGACGATGATCATCGCGAGCAGCATGATGATCGCCGTGCGCGAGCCGGAGGCCAGCGAGCCGAGGATCAGGAGCACGATCGCGATCCACCAGCGACGGCCGCGCGTCTGAGCGAAGTAGACGGCGATCGGGACAGGGGTCATGAGCGCGGCGCCGAGCGCGATCGGATGCTGGGCCGAGCCGTACACGCGCAACCTGCCGAACCGGATCAGCGACGTCCCACCCTCGAAGTGGAGGAACGGCATGACCGTGTGGAGGTGGTTGAAGACGTTGTAGCCGCTGCGCTGCTCGACGATCGCTGCGGCCGCCACGACGGTCGAACCGATGACCATCAGCTTCAGCAGGAAGAGGAGCTGACTGCGGCTCACGATCAGGCTCGTGATCATGTAGTAGACGAGGACGAAGCTCAGGAAGAACGTCAGTCCCTTTGCCACGTACGAGCTGAGCGAGTCGGCCCGGCCCGGATTGGCGAGCTCCGAGGCGAGCGTCCAGCCGCAGATTGCGAGGAGCGGCGCGTCGAAGGCAGTCCTCTCCAGGCGCACGCGCGGGTCGATCAGCAGCGACGTCACCCAGGCGAGGACGAGCACCATGACCGTGAGCCGGTAGAGCTCGAAGTTGAACGGCAGGCTGCCCGGCAGCGAGTAGCGCTTGATCGGCACGAACAGCACGACGAGAAGCAGGCCGCCGAGCAAGCTGTGCCACTGGAGAAGGCGGCGATGCGTCGCGGCGAAGACGGTGATCAGCAGCACGATCGGGGCGATGACCGCGACCGACGACGAGCCGATCGCGTCGGCACCGGCGAGCGCCAGGAGGGCTCCGAGGATCGCCGCGACCGACGGCTCCCGCAGCGCGCCTGCGGCGGACCTCATGAGGTCGCGCGATGCGAGCGGCGGCCGGCCGCCGCTGCGGCGCCCGGCGGCAGCTGCTCGTCCGCCGGCGGCACCGAACGGACGCGCGGGCGTGCGTTCTCGAGGACGAAGGCGAGTCCGATCGCGGCCGACAAGACCGCGATGAAGATCACGATCGGAAGCGTCTTCTTCCGCTTCTGCAGCACGCTGGGCGGCGACGCGGCCTGGAGCACCTGGATGTCGACGCGGTCCTTGACGGGGATCGCGGCCGCGGTCTGCTGACTGACGATGTAGTCGAGGAAGGCCTTGCGTCCGCGCTGGACGGCGTCGAGCGCCTGCGACGGCGAATCGCCGAGACCGGTCAGCGTCAGCACCGGCAGGATCGTCGTCGAGAGCACAGGCGTGACGGGAGCAGCGGTGATCGATTCCTGCGGAGGCGCGCCCTCACGGATCATGAGCCTGCGAACCGCGTCGCTGTTCGCGAACTGGCCGTACAGCTCGAGCATGCTCGCGAACCGGCCGAGATCGGCGTACGGGTACGACTTGTCCGGGTTGGCGGGTGGGAGGATCGCGCGTCCTTCCGGAAACGCCTTGGCCTGGCCGAGCATGAGCGTGGAATGACTCTGCCAGATCACCGGCTTGCGGTAGCGCAACCCGTGAGAGGTGATCTTCGCCGTCGCCAGCACGGCGAGCAAGCAGGCGAGGATCAAGCCGCCGAACACGATGAACTTGAACCGCCACAGAACGCGGCCGTACAGCGCGAGATCCATCAGGCACCCGCCTCCGGATGGGGCGCGGCGGCGTTGCCGCCGTTCCGGATGAAGAATGCGGCCGCCTCGGTGCGGTTGGCGACGGCGAGCTTCCGGTAGACCGAGGCGAGGTGGAACTTCACGCCGTGCACCGTCAGCCCGAGTGCTGCGGCGATCTGCGTGTTCGTCATTCCGTCGGCGGTCATCCCGAGTACCTCGCGCTCACGAGGAGAGAGACGCCCGAGCACGCCGGTCGACAGAACGTCCTCGCGGAGCACGGTCTGATGCTAGAGGCGACCCCCCTCGTCCAGATACGGGCCGGTCGGTCAGCCTGAGACCTGGTTTTTCCCCCCCGCACCCCTCGCCGATCGGCTAGGTGCCGACGAGCGCGCGGCGGCCGCCTCCGAGAAGAGCTCGTAGTACGCGCGGACGACGTCGCCCAGCACGTACCGCTCGTGCATCGTGCGACGTCCGCAGGAACCGAGCTCTTGCCGGAGCGCAGGGTCGTCGGCGAGCGTCACGAGCGCAGAAAGCAGGCGATCGCGGTCGCCGTAGGGAACGAGCAGGCCTGTTCGGCCTGCTTCGACGATCGTGCGCTGCGACGGGCTGTCGCCGACCACCACCGGCTTGCCGTGAGCCCACGCCTCGAGCGTCGTGATTCCGAAAGCTTCCTGCTGGGACGGCGACGCGAAGACGTCGCAATCGGCGAGGATCTCCGCGCGCTCGGCGTTCGTGATGTTGTCGAGCATGCGCACGCGCGCGCGAATCCCGTCCGGCAGCGACGCCATGCGCTCGGCGAGCATGTCCGAGAACGGCGTTCGCGCGCCCGCAACCACGAGGTACGCGTCGGGGTGATTCGCGGCCAGGCGCGGAAAGACGTCGAGCAATGTGTCGATCCCCTTGTGGCCCGCTTGCTGACCGACGTAGGCAACGAGAAATGCGGCGGCGGGAATGTCGGCTCGGGCACGGAATGCGCCGCTCGCCGCCTCGACGTCGTCCAACTCGATTCCGTGGCCGATGACGCGTAGGCGTGCGGCAGGCGCGCCGTGCTCGACGAGCCAGTCACGTTCATGGCTGGTGTGCGTGACGGTTGCGTACGAGCGCGCGACGAGCCGCAGCAGGTTCGGGCGCGCGTAGCCCCAGCTGTTCTCGGTGTGGATCGCCGCCACGAGCACGACGGGCGGCTGCGGAGAGGGGCGCCTGAACGGATACGTGAGGTGGTTCAGCGGAAACGACGCCGCGCAGACGACGTCCGTCTCGGCGGTGCGAACGGCCTCGAGCATCAGCGGCGCGATCGGGCCGTGGTACCACGTCCGGAGCCGGTCGTTCCCCGGCAGCCGGAGCCGCCAGGCGACGCTCTGCGCCGGCCGGAGGAACGGCGCGAGCCGCGTCTCGACGGGGAACCGCCGGATCCGGACGCCGTTCTGCTCCTCGTGTGGGACGATCGGGATCGTCGGAAGCGAGCCGTCGAGGAAGTTCGCAACCGTAAAGGCGTTCGTCGTGTACACCGTCACATCGACGTCGTAGTCGGCGACGAGTCGCTCGCAGAGCGTCTTCGTCGAGAGCTCGACGCCGCCGATTGCCGGCGGATAGCCGTGGACGAGCTGGAGCAGGCGCAGCCGAGGCACGCGGGCATTGTCGCGGACGAGCCGCGCGCGGCCCCACCTGCCCGATCGGCCAGACGTGGACCGTCGTCCGTTGTCGCCGCTTCGGGCGAGGCCTAGCATCGGCCCTTATGCTCACGGGCGAGCAGCGGCGGCTGGGTTACCGGCCGGCATTGGACGGCGTACGAGCCGTCGCGATTGCGTCCGTTCTCGGTTTCCACGCGGTCGAGCACCCGAGCGGCGGCTTCCTCGGCGTGCACGTCTTCTTCGTCCTCAGCGGCTTCCTGATCACCACGCTGTTGCTGGAAGAGTGGAACACGAAGGGCTCGATCTCGCTTCGCCACTTCTACCGCCGCCGAGCGCTGCGTCTGCTACCCGCACTCGCGTTCGCGCTCGTCGGCTTCGCGGTCGTGGCGACGTTCCTGATCGCGACCGGCCGCGCGGACAAGTTCCTCACCGCCGGCTCGGCGATCAAGGGCGCGCTGTTCGGCGCCTTTTACATCTCGAACGTCGCGCAGGCCGCGGGAACGACGCTGCCCGGCTCGATCGGTCATCTCTGGTCGCTCGCGACAGAGGAGCAGTTCTACGTCCTCTGGCCGATCGCGCTTGTCGTCGCGCTGCGCGCAGGTGCCTCGAGGCGGGCGCTCGGCATGGGGCTGGTCGGCGCGATCGCCGTGCTCGCCGGGCATCGTCTGGAGATGGCGCTGCGCGGTGTTCCGCAGCAGAGAATGTACTTCGGCCCCGACGGGTCGTTCGACCTGCTGCTCGTCGGCTGCCTCGCCGGGGTCGTGCTGACGTCCGCCGACGCCGCGACGAGGGAGCGTCTCGCGCGGATCCTCCGAATCGTGTGGATCCCGGCGGCCGGCGTGTGCGCCGCGCTGCTCCTTCGCTCCCACATCTGGGATCGATCCGTCTACGAAGGCCTCTTGCTCGTGTTCGGGATCGCCGTTGCGTGCCTTCTGCTCACGGTCGTGCTCGACGAGCGCTCGCTGCCGGCCCGCGTGCTCGGCTTCGGGCCGCTCGTCTACCTGGGCAAGATCTCGTACGGGGTCTACCTCTGGCATCAGATCGTCCTCGCCGGCGGCCTGATCCCGTTTTCGATCGGCTTTTACGTTCGCGGCGGAATCGGGATCGCGCTCTCGCTCGCGATCGCGAGCGTCTCGTATCGTTTCGTCGAGCGGCCGTTCCTGCAGCGGAAGCGCCGCGATCGGATCGAGGTCGAGCAGGCGCCGGTGCCCGCGGCCGCGGCGGCAGCAACACTTTGAGCAGATAGTCGACTACTGTTCGACACATGACAGAGCAGATCGCGCACGAGGCCGTTCGCGTTCCGTTCGTCGACCTCGCGCCCGGTCACGACGTGCTTCGAGCCGACGTCCTCGACGAGATCGGCGAGCTGATCGACAGCGGCGCCTTCACGAACGGCCCGCAGGTTGCGGAGTTCGAGTCGGCGTTCGCCGCGTACTGCGGTGCGCGGCACTGCGTCGGCCTCGCAAGCGGGCTCGATGCGTTGCGCCTGGCGCTGATCGCCGCCGGACTGGGCCCGGGCGACGAGGTGATCGTCCCCGCGAATACGTTCATCGCGACGTTCGAGGCTGTCACACAGGCAGGCGGAGTACCGGTGCCGGTCGACGTGACCGAGGACGACTACAACCTCGATCCGCGCCTCGTGGCGCAGGCCGTCGGCGCGCGCACGCGTGCGCTCGTCCCCGTGGACCTGTACGGCCAGCTCGCGGACATGGAGACCTTGCGTGCGATCGCGGACACCGCCGATGCCTTCGTCGTCGAGGACGCGTGCCAGGCGCACGGGGCGCTGCGGAACGGTGCGCGTCCCGGCTCGTTCGCGCACGCGGCGGCGTTCAGCTTCTATCCGGCCAAGAATCTCGGCGCCTTCGGCGACGCCGGAGCTCTGATCACCGACGACGACGCGCTCGCGGCGGAGATCCGAGCGCTGCGCGAGCACGGCCAGTCCGCGAAGTACCGCCACCGCCTCATCGGCTTCACGGCGCGGCTGGACACGCTCCAGGCGATAGTCCTCGCACGGAAGCTCGCGTACCTGGACGAGTGGAATGCAGAACGACGCGCCGCCGCGGCCTACTACACGGCCGAACTGGCAGGGGTCGGAGATCTGCGGCTGCCGAACGTTCCCGACGGCAGCGAGCCCGTGTGGCATCTCTACGTCGTACGCACCGCTGATCCGGAGGCGCTTGCGGCGTTCCTCCGCGAGCGCGCGATCGGCACGGGCCGCCATTACCCGGAGCCCCCGCACCTGTCGGAGGCGTATCGCCATCTCGGGTACGGGCCGGGGTCGTTCCCGATCAGCGAGACGCTGTCCTCGGAGATCCTCTCGTTGCCCATGTATCCGGGCATCGACGAGCAGCAGCTCGAGGCCGTCGTCGCCGCGATCCGCGCGTACTTCTCCGGTGCGTGACGCACCGGCAAACGAGGCGCCGTACCGGTTGATCAACGACGTCGCCTTCGGTTCCGGCGTCGTCGTGTACCCCTTCACGAATCTCTACGGCTGCACGATCGGGGACGAGACGCGGATCGGGCCGTTCGTCGAGGTCCAGCGCGGCGCGAGGGTCGGCGCGCGCTGCAAGATCCAGAGCCATACCTTCGTCTGCGACGGCGTCGACATCGGCGACGAGGTATTCGTCGGTCACGGAGTGATGTTCATCAACGACAAGCGGCCGCGCGCGACGAACGAGAGTGGGGAGCTCCAGAGCGAGCAGGACTGGACGTTGCTACGGACGGTCGTGGAGGATCGGGCCGCGATCGGCTCGGGTGCAGTCGTGCTGGGCGGCGTGCGAATCGGGCGCGGCGCACTCGTCGGCGCCGGTGCCGTCGTGACATCGGATGTGGCGCCCGGCGAGACGGTCGCGGGTGTGCCCGCGCGCGTCCTCAGCGCGCGGAGATAGCCGACGCGCAAAGCGGCCCGCGAGCGTCGGGCGTCACCGCCATGTCGTACAGGTAGCCCGCCGCGCGTGTGGCTGTGATCGCGTCGAGGCGGTGCCCCAGGCAATCGAGTATGTGGCGCGCTTCCGTGTCGTCCCACGTCGACGTGAAAAGGAACCACACACGGCGGTGCCCGAGCATCTGTCGGAAGTCGTGGATGTACGTCAGCTCGGGCGTGGCGTAGTCGACGTGTCCGATCTCGAGATTCGGCTGAGTCGAATGGAGCGCCGAGGTCCCGCCCCGGGCTGTGAGGACGAGCGACCGCAGCGAGGAGGCTCCCTTTCCGGTCAGCACACCGCAGTCGTTGCACTCGGCGTAGTAGCGAAGGGGGTACTGCGCAACGACGCTGACGTACAGGGAGTCGCCCGGGCGCCACTCGGACGCGATGTGTCTGAGGACGGGCTTGATCTCCTCGTGTCCGGGCGGCGACACCAGATGGGCCGCCGCTTGGCCCACCGGATAGGCGGCGAGTAGCACGAGGATGACGGCCCAGACGATGCGGACCGTGGGACCGTGCGACTCCCGGAGGACGTCGAGTCCCGCTGCGATCAGGAGGAGCGCGACCGGGACGAGAAAAAGGACGAAACGGTCATAGAAGGGATAGCGGCCGATCACCGCCGCGAAGGCGGTCAGCGCGACCGTGAGGATGAGCGCTGCGAACACGCCGGGTACACGCCGCAAGAGCGGGATGCAGCCGACGCACGCGAGCGCCGCGGCGAGGGCGGTGCTCGTATACGCGAAACCGTCTGGATACGCGAAGGTGTGCCAGCCGTCGCGCAGCACGTCGGCGACTCCGTGGCTCGTCGCCGAGCCGAGCCCCAATGCGTTCGACACGTTCTGCGCGTTCCGGAGCACGAGCGCGTACGCCGCCGCAAAGACTGCGAGCCACACTCCGCCGAGCACGACCAGCGCGACGGGCTGCTTGAACGGCATTCGGGTCCGGCGCACGGCGAGCGCGATCCAGATCGCACCGGCGACGAAGACGGATGGATGCGAGAACCAGAACGAGATCGCGCCTGCCACGAGCAGCACGATTCCGCGCTGCAGCGTCAATCGACGCTCGACCAGCGCAGGCGCGGCGACAAGCAGGAGGACGACGGCCGCGAGCGGGTCGAACGAGTACTGCTTCACCTCGGACGAGTAGTAGACGAGCGGATCGAGGATTGCGTAGAAGGCGACCGCAACGAGCGCGGCCGCGCGCGGGAGCGTTCGTCGTGCGAGCGCAGCGAACACGGCCAGTGACGCGAGGCCGGCTGCGAGCGGAAGCAGACGCAGTGAGTATTCGCTGTCACCGAGCGCGCGGACGACGACTTTCTCGGCGAGGAGGAATCCGGTCGGAGCCGCCTGGATGTAGGCGAGCGGATGGACCAGCCCGGTGAAGCTCCGGTCGCGCAGGTTCAAGGCGAGCCGCGCCTCGTCGCCCCACAACGACCGGTCGTGCGCGTAGCGAACGAGACGAAGGACCCATCCGACTGCCACGAGCGCCGCGAATGCTGCGCCTTCCCAGGTAAGCGAGCTCACCGCCGAGGGGACCCATCCTCGCCGTTGCAGCGGTGCGGCCTCGGATCTCACCGCCATTCGCCGACGGTAGTCCGCCGCCCGGACGAGCCTGCGTCTAGACCGTGCCTCCACGAAGGTCCAGTTTCGCCCGGTCCAGCGCGGCACGGTTCTCATTTTGGATGGAAAATGGGCGGGTGGCGACGCTGTCGGTAATCGTCCCTGCGACGAATGCGCCGGAAACCCTCGACGTGTGCCTCGCCGCGATGTCCAATGCGGACGAGTCGCCGGCGGAGGTGATCGTCGTCGACGACGCATCGGCCACGAGCCCTGCCGCCGCGCGCAACGCGGGGGTGGCATCCGCGAGCGGCGACGTGATCGTGTTCGTCGACGCGGACGTCGCCGTGCACGCCGACGTGTTCACGCGGATCCGCACCGCTTTCGAGGCCGACCCCGAGCTGGTCGCCCTCTTCGGCTCCTACGACGACGATCCGCCCGAGACCGATGCGGTCTCCGGCTTCCGGAACCTCCTGCACCACCACGTCCACCAGTCCGCGGGCGGCGACGCGAAGACGTTCTGGGCCGGTCTGGGGGCGATCCGGCGCAGCGCTTTCGAGCGGTTCGGCGGCTTCGTCGAGCATCCTGTCGAGGACATCGAGCTCGGTATGCGCCTGCACGCCGCGGGCGCGCGGATGCGTCTCGACCCCACGATCCGGGGCGCGCACCTGAAGCGATGGACCTTCGGCACGATGATCCGCACCGACCTGCTCGTACGCGGGGCTCCGTGGGTCGGGCTCCTCCTCCGGCACCGGTCGGCCGCCGTCGGCCTCAACCTCGGCTGGCGCCATCGACTGAGCGCGCTCGCCGTGTTGACGATCATCGTCGCGACGGCGCTGCTCGCGCCGTTCGTCGTGGCCGCGGCGTTTGCCGCCCTGCTCGCGCTGAACGCGTCGTTCTACCGTCTGCTCGTGCGCCGCAGGGGCGTACGGCAGGCGCTCGTCGGCGTCGCGCTCCACGTCGTGCACCACGTCGTCTCGGTCGGCGCGCTCGTGGTCGGAGTGGTGCTCTATGCGACCCGGCGGCGGCATCACGAGAAGCCTGACGGGATGCCGGTCGAGTCGCCGGTGGCGTGAAGATTCACCGGCTGACGACGGGCCGAGTTCGCGGCCCGCGCCGGCCGCACGGGATTCGCCGTTACGTCAGGCTCGAGTGGAGCGGCGAGACGCTCCCGGTGAACGCGTTCCTGATCGAGCATCGTGCCGGTCTCTGCCTGGTCGACACGGGGCAGAGCGCCGAGGCAGCCGTCCCCGGGTACCTCCCGCGCTGGCATCCGTTTCTCCGGACCGCTCGTTTCGAGCTCGCTGCCGGGGACGAGGCGGTCGCGCAGGTGCGGCGGCTCGGCTTTCGTCCTGAACAGGTGCGCTGGATCGTGCTCACCCATCTGCACACTGATCATGTCGGCGGCCTCGCCGCGTTCCCCTCGTCCGAGGTCGTCGTCTCGGAGACGGAGTGGCGGCGAGCAGGCGGGTTCCGCGGGCAGCTGATCGGCTACGTGCCGAAGCAGCTGCCGGCAGGCCTTGCACCGCGGCTCGTTCGGCTGACGGAGCCGGGCGTCGGGCCGTTCGCGACCTCGCTGGCGCTCGACGACGAGCGATCGCTCAACCTCGTACCGCTCCCGGGGCACACGCCGGGGCAGATAGGCCTGCTCGCCGTCGGCGAGCGGCGGTCGGCGCTCCTGGGCGGCGACGTCGCCCACAACTGGCGCGAGCTGCAGGAGGCGGCACCCGAGCTCGCCGCCTACTGCAGTCGCGAGCACGTCTCCTTCCTCGCAGCGCACGAGGACGATCTTCCGGAGGTGCTCGATCTCTCGGAGGGCGGCTAGACTGGCGCGCTGCTGCGAGGGCCGCTCTCCCGCACACGATTGATCAACCGCGAGTTTGCTCCTAGCGTGAGAAAGCGACCATGAACGTGCGTCCGCTCTCCTTCTGCTTCGTCACGACGTTCTATCCGCCGTACCACTTCGGCGGAGAAGCGTTGTACCTCTACCGGCTCAGCAACGTGCTCGCGCAGCAGGGCCACCGCGTCACCATCGTCCACTGCGCCGACTCGTACGAGCTGCTCACGAAAGCAGGGCCGCGCGGCGAGTTCCCCCAGCACGAGAACGTGACCGTGCACGCACTGCGCACCGGCTTCCGCGGGTTGTCCCCGCTCGTCACGTATCTCAGCGGCCGCCCCGGGCTGAAGGCGCGCGCGCTCGACGAGATCTTCGCCGAGCCGTTCGACGTCGTGCACTTCCATCAGATGACGCTTTTCGGGCCGGGCGCGCTCAGCTACGGCGGCGATGCGGTCAAGCTGTACACCACGCACGACCACTGGCTCGTGTGCCCGATGTACGACTTGTGGAAGTACAACCGGGAGCTCTGCGAGAAGCCGGCCTGCGTTCGCTGCCAGCTGAGCTTCAGGCGGCCGCCGCAGCTGTGGCGCGGCACCGACCTTCTCTCACGGCAGCTGCCGCATGTCGACCTCTTCCTGTCGCCGAGCCTGGCCACGATCGAGCAGCACCGGCGGCGGGGCTTCGACCGGCCGATGCGGCACCTCCCGTACTTCTTCCCGCTGAGCGAGACGGAGTCGCCGCCCGAGTCCGCCGTCTCGACGGCCGCCGAGCTCGCCGGCGGGCGACCGTACTTCCTGTTCGTCGGCCGGCTCGTCAAGATCAAGGGCGTCCACACGCTCTTCGACGTGTTCAGGGAGCACGTCGGCGCCGACCTCCTGATCGCCGGCGACGGCGCGTGGGGCGACGAGCTGCGCAGCCGCGCCGCCGATCTTCCGAACGTACGGTTCCTCGGACACGTGCATCCGCAAGTGCTGAGCGCGTTGTACGCGGGCGCAATCGCGACGCTCGTTCCTTCGCTCGTGTACGAGACGTTCGGCTTCATCACGCTCGAGTCGCTCGCGCAGGGGACGCCCGTGATCGCGCGGGATCTCGGGGCGGTCGGCGAGCTCGTGCGGGAAAGCGGCGGCGGCTTCACGTACGCGAACGACGCCGAGCTCGTCGATGCGATGGAGAAGCTCCGCACGCAGCCCGACCTGCGGGCTCGACTGGCGCGGAGAGGGTACGACGCATACCTCGAGCGATGGTCCGAGGAGCCGCATCTCCGCCGCTATCTCGGGCTGATCGAGGAGGCTCGAAACGGCACCCTCCGCGAGGGGCGGCGGAGGGTCGCCTGACGCTCGTCCTCTACTACCACGACCTCGCGCAGGACGAGTCGCCCTTGGCGGTCGCGCCCGAGCTGTTCTCCGATCATCTCGCCGTCCTCGCCTCCTGCAAGCTGGCCGTTCTCACGGCGGGTGAGCTCGCCGACGCGCTGAGCGCCGAGCGCATGCCGAGGAGAGCGGTCGTGCTGACGTTCGACGACGGGTTCGCGGCCGCAGTCCGCGAAGCGCCGCCGAGGCTCGAGGCCGCCGGCATGCGTGCCACCTTCTTCGCCGTGGCCGGACACCTGGGAGGCGCGAGCGACTGGCGCTCCCGGGCGCGCGGCGCGCCGGTCGCGCCGCTCGCGAGCGCCGCGGAGCTCGCGGCGATCGCGCGGTCCGGGCACGAGGTCGGTTGCCACGGCTGGCTTCACGAGCCGCTCGATCTCGATGTCGACCTGCATCGGGAGATCGTGGAGTCGAAGCGCGCGCTCGCCTCAGCGACGGGCGCGGCGATCCAGACGTTCGCATATCCGTACGGCGCCCGGCCGAGCGCAGCTGCGCGCAGGCTCGTCGAGCAGACGTACACGGCCGGGTTCGGAACCGCCGCGCGACGTGTACGTCCCGATTCGCCATTGTGGAACCTTCCGCGTGTCGATGCGCACTACCTGAGGGACCCGGCGTTGCTGCGACGCGTCGTCACCGGCTCGCTCGACGAATACCTGACGATGCGTCGGGTCGCGTCTCGGGCGCGCCGCACCTTCCGTAAGGATTACGCCGACCGACCGGCTGCGGAGCCGGCCGGCGCAACCACGTCGACGAGGGGATGAGCGTGCGCTTCGCATCGATTGGTCTCGGCAGGGCGTCGGTCCTCTACCACCTGCCGGCGCTGAAACGGATTGCCGGCGCCGAGGTCGTCGGCGGGTTCGATCTGCTGGCGGCGCGCAGGGAGGAGTGGCGCCAGACGACCGGCGTACCGGTCTACGAGTCGGTCGACGAGCTGCTCGAGCGCACCCGGCCGGACGCCGTGATCGTGGGAACGCCGCCGAACGCCCACGTGGAGCCGTGCGCCCAGGCGCTCGAGGCGGGCTGCCACGTCTTCTGCGAGAAGCCGTTCGTCGAGTCGGTCGCCGACGCGGACCGGCTCATCGAGCTCGCCGCAGCGGCGGACCGCGTCGTCGCCGTCAATCACGAGTTCCGCGAGAACCCGATCTTCCGCGCCGTGCGCGACGGCGTTGCATCCGGACGCCACGGGAGGATCGTCTTCTGCCAGGTCTGGCAGCTGATGAACCTCGCGCCGTGGGACGAGCCCACGCCCTGGCGGTCGGGCATGGCGAACCGCACGCTGCTCGAAGGCGGCGTCCACCTCGTCGACCTGCTCCTCAGCATCTACGGCGAGTCGCCGACGGCCGTCTACGCACGCCACTCCGCCGGCTTCCACGAGCAGCAGGACGCCGATGCGGTCCAGCTCGTGACGATCGAGTTTCCCGGGGGCAGGCTCGGCCAGATCACGATCGACCGCCTCTGCCCGGCCGGCACGCGCTACATGGAGGTCCGCGCCGACTGCGAGCAGGCATCGTTGCGCGCCTCGTTCGGCGGGCGGGCGACGCTGCAGCTCGGGGTGAAGCGGGCCGAACGCCCCGGCGTGAAGCTCGAGCTCGGCCTCGGCGGCATGGCGTGGCTCGAGCGCGGCCTCTCGCGGTCGAAGCTCGCGACGAACCCGCGCGACGGCGCCGTGGTGGGAACGATGCGGCTGTTCCAGGGATTCATCGACGCGGTCGAACACGGCGGCGAGCCGCCGTCGAGCGCGCGCGAGGCGCGCGAGGTGCTCGGCGTGATCGAGGCCGCATACGCGTCTGCGAAGAGCGGCGAGCGGATCGAGCTGACTTCCCAGCCGGCGCCGTCCATGTAACGGCCGGGCGGCTACAGCACGCGCTTCAGATGGTCGGCCAGCCGAAGCGCGAAGACGACGATCATGAACGTCGAGTTCGCCTGGCTCGACGTGGGGAACGTCGCGCTGCTCGCGACGTGCAGGGTCGAGAGCCCGTGTACTCCGAGATTCGCGTCGACCACTCCGTCCTCCGGTCGTGCAGACATGCGGATCGTTCCGGTCTGGTGGAAACCCGCGCCGAGGCGGGCGCGGACGGCGGCGGCCGGGTCGTCCACGTCGTAGAGGAGGCACCCCGCGTCGTGGCGCCGTAGGTAGTCGTCCCAGAAACGGTGGGCGCGCACGATCCCGTCCACGTCGGCCTCCGAGAAGCGCACGTCGATTCGCAGCCGCGGCATGCCCAGCGCGTCGCGGTCGTCCGCGAGCGTCACCCGGCTTTCCCGCTGCGGCCGGTGCTCGCCGTGGTACTGCAGCGGATAGACGTTCTCGCGGGAGTAGACGGCGAAGCCGGGGGCCTTTCTCCCACGGGCGAGGAACCGCCTCGTCCCGAAGCCGACGACGAACCGCGTCGTCGCTCCGGCGTCGCGGACGAGGTTCGCCACATGCGCCCGCAGATCGGCACGCTCGCCGACCCCGTAGGGGACGCCGGGGACTCGCTCGCCCGTCATCGCGAGACGCAGCGCCTCGGGCGCGAGACGCGGGCCGAGCGGCGACCGGAGCGCGAGATACGCGAACGAGAGGACGCCGCTGCGATGTCGCGCGTCGGCGAGCTCCGGATGGACGAGCCACGACGCGACGTTCGGCAGCTCCTCCGCCTCCAGCAGCTCCCGGCTGAACGAGAAGCGCCGACGGACGTAGACGCCGTCGCCGTCGCGCTCGTAGTCGAAGATCGTCCGCTGCGGCGCTGCGGACAGTCGAATTCTCGCGATCACCCCCTCGACGTGGCCCATGTACCAGCGGCCGAGGTGGTCGGAGTGGTCGCCGATCGCCCGTCCGGCCGGGCCGGGCGAGGCCAGCAGCAGCCTCGTGCTGTCGAGGCCGCCGCAGGCGACGACGTAACGGCGCGCCGACACTCGAAGCTCGCGACCGGTGCGGCTCCGGACGAGGAGCTGCTCGACGGCTGCACCGTCCGGCGAGACGACGATCTGCGTGCAGGTCGCGTCGGTGACGAGTCGAAGCCTCGATTCGCGGTGCAGCCGCTCTCGATACCGGCTGCCGAACTGGGTCGGAAGCGACCACCGCTCGAGAGTCGACGTCCGCACCTCGGCATTCGGAAGCCCGGGCACGATCACCGGGGGGAGAAACTCGGTCTCCGTCGCGTCGAAGACGGCGCGGCCGCAGTCGAACCAGTCGCAGGCGCGCTGGAAGTACGGCGTGAGGTCGGAGTAGGCGACCGGCCACGAGACGTCGGCGATCCACGGGCGTCGGTCGAAGTCGACCGGGTCGTACGGAACGCACCGGCCGCCCCAGATCGTCGAGGCTCCCCCGACCTGGCGCCGCGTGGCGAGGGCCATCGGTGCGTGCAGCGCGCCGTTCGCAACCACGGCATCGCCCAGCGCCTGCGCGTCACGATCGAAACGTTCGCGGCCGCTCTCGAGCACGACGACGTCGTGGCCGGACTGCACGAGCTCGAGCGCGAGAACGATCCCCGCAGGCCCGGCTCCGACGATTGCTACATCCGCGGTGAGCGGCGCGTCGATCGCGCCGCCGTCGACGATCAACTGCCGGCTCCGCCGCGAACCAGCGCGCGCAGCGCGTCGAGGTCCGCATCGGCGTGCTCGTCGCGCTCCGCCGCCGCGACCGCCGGTCGGATCCGCTCAGGGTGAGTCGTCGAGAAGAGAACGGTGCCGGACGGATTGGCGCGCAGCGCGTCGCGGAGCAGAAGCGAAGCGATCGCGTCCGGGCCGCGGTCGACATCACGCCATGCGGGGTCGTCGCGAGTGCGCGCGAGGATCTGAGACAGCGCGCGGCCCAGCACGCCGAAGAGGATCGTGGACTGCGCCGGCTCGCGAGCAACGCCGTCGTGCGCGGCCGTGAAGATGTCACGTCGGACCTGCATGACCGGCACCGGCGCTCCGAGGACGTCGGCTGCTGCCGCCGCCGACGCCGGCTCACCTGCGACGCCCCAGGTCCGGATGCGGCCCGAGGCGCGGGCCGTCTCGAGGTAGGCGCGGACGTCGTCCGAGCGCACGTCGTCGGGATACGGGTCGTGCAGGAAGAGAATGTCGACGTGGTCGGTTCCGAGCGCGCGCAGGCTCCGCTCGAGGTTCGCGCGCGCGGTCTCGCCGTCGTAGCCGCGCCGATAGAGAGCGCCGCCGACGACACCGGCGCGCGGGTCGGCCTGGACCGATCGCGACCCGCCGCGGTCGCGCGGCAACGAAGCGAGCATTCGGTGGATCTGCGATTGCAGCGGTGCAAGTACGCGCCCAGCCGGGCGCGGCTCGATGCCGAACTTCGTGGCGATCACGATCCGATCGCGTCGGCCGCGCGCGAAGCGCCCGAGCTCGCGCTCGACGCGGCCGAGCCCGTACATCGGCGCGACGTCGAAGTGCCGGATCCCCGCGTCGAGCGCCGTCTCCAGGAGGATGCGTCGCCGTCGAGCGTCCGGTACGCGGAAGAGATCGGCGCAGCCGAAGCCCAGAACGGTCGTTTCGACGGTGTCGGCGAGGCGGGCGGTCGGCACCGCCGTGGTCGACGTCACGACGCTCAGGTGCGCCGCGCGAGCGCGAACAGGGTATGGCCGTACGGAAGCGAGAGCGACCGGAGCGCGAGCACGCGCGCCTCGAGCTGCAGGAGTGCGATGCCGACCGCCGACCTGAGCGGCGGCTCCTGCGCGTCCGGAATCCCGTGCCGCTCCTCGCTCGGGGCGTGGGGGACGCGTCCGCGAAATCGACCCCACGCCGACGGGAGGAGGTTCGCGTGCGTGACGCGCTCGACCGCGAACCCCGCCTGCTCGAGCTCGCGGCGAAGCGTCCCAGCGTCGTATGCGCGCCAGTCGCTCCGCTCACGGCGCAGCCGTCTGGACCCGTTGGTTCGGACGAGCAGCGTCCCGCCCGGCGCGAGCACACGGTGCAGCTCCGCGTAGCTCGCTCCGAGCTCGGCCTCGTCGACGTGCTGGAGGACGTCGTTCGTGACGACGAGCTCGAACGAGCCGTCCGGGAACGGCAGTTCGGCGAGGGCCGCGACGTGGAGATCCGCTTCGGGGATGCGCTCCCGGGCAAGCTCGATCGCGGCCGTCGCCACGTCGACGCCGGCGGCGCCCGCGAACGAGCCGGTGTCGAGCAGCCAGCGCAGGTAGCCGCCGGTGCCGCAGCCCGCGTCGAGAACGCGCAGGCCGGCCGACATTCGTCGCCCGAGGAGGGCGGCGCTCGTCGCGCGCATGCCGCGGAACCACCAGTGCTCGTCCTCGGCGGCGCGTATCCGCGCGTAGTAGTCCGGCGGAACGCCGGGCGCGAGATCTCGCTGCGCCGCCACGCCGCGATCGTACCGGGGCGGGTGCGCGATCACGATTCGCCTCGGCAGCCGAGCGCGTCGGCTACGGCAGGGTGTAGGTGATGGTGAGTTTGGCGGCGGGGTTGCTGCCGTCGGCGGCGGCGATTTGCAGGTAGTTGTCGCCGCTGGGGGCATCGCCGGAGAGGCCGAGGCGCAGTCCGGTGTCGCCGGTGA